>ENA-OOZY01000124-OOZY01000124.1-human-gut-metagenome-genome-assembly--contig:-NODE-124-length-69090-cov-5.628725_pt1 | contig 69090 bp, 58 predicted proteins | sample MGYA00241047_ERZ501410 | MGnify/ENA primary metagenome ERZ501410 (study PRJEB25962, sample SAMEA2042621) | human gut metagenome | biome: human gut; feature: human-associated habitat; material: faeces... | reverse complement strand
TAGCTGCCGGTCGTGATGCGGCCCTGCGGCGCCGCCGCGCCATGGTCGTTGAAGCCGATGTAGATGGAGATGAAGATGAACTGGACGTACATCAGCACGCCGTAGGCGGAGACGCCGTCCTCGCCGGCCAGACGCATCAGCTGGAAGTTGTAGAGCATGCTCACCACCGACGAGGAGATGTTGCTCATCAGCTCGGACGAGCCGTTGCCGCAGGCGGCCAGAATGGGCCGGATACGCAGGCGGGTGGGGGACAGGCGCAGCAGGCTGCTGTTGGGCCGCAGAAAGTACACCAGCGGCAGCACGCCGCCCACGCACTGGCTCAGGCCGGTAGCGACAGCCGCGCCGGCCACGCCCCAGTTGAACACGGCGATGAACAGGGCATCCAGCGCCATGTTGGTCAGGCCCGCCGCCACTGTGACCTTCAGGCCCAGCTTGGGCTTTTCCGCCGCGATGAAAAAGCTCTGGAACACGTTTTGCAGCATGAAGGCGAACGTGAAGCCGGTGACGATGCGGCCGTACAGCACGCAGTCGTCCATCATGGCGTCGGTGGCGCCCAGAAAGCGGGAGACGGGGCGCATGAAAATGATGCCGGCGGCGGACAGGACGATGCCCAGCGCCAGCGTGAACAGCACCATCATGGAGAACGTTCTGTTGGCGGTGTCCGGGTCGCCCTCGCCCAGGATCTTGGAGACAAGCGCCGTGCCGCCGGTGCCGATCATGAAGCCCATGCCGCCCAGGATCATCACGAAGGGCATCACCAGGTTCACGGAGGCGAAGGCCGTCTTGCCCACGAAGTTGGACACGAACAGGCCGTCCACCACGCCGTAGATGGAGGTGAACACCATCATGACGATGGACGGCAGCGTGAAGCGTAGCAGCTTGGAATAGGAGAAGTGGTCGGATAAGCGGATGTTTTTAGCCATAAAATGCTCCTGTATGCAGTAATGGCCTGCCTCGCGGCAGGCATATAAGATATGAAGTATGGTATCGCAAAATGAAAGGACACACCTCGTGTGTCCTTTCATTTTGTGGTGACCCGTACCGGATTCGAACCGATGTTAAAGGCGTGAGAGGCCTCTGTCTTAACCACTTGACCAACGGGCCGCAGATTTTCTTCTATTTCATCGGCCGAAGCCGTTGAAATTGTGGTACACCTTCAGGGACTCGAACCCTGGACACCCTGATTAAGAGTCAGGTGCTCTACCAACTGAGCTAAAGGTGCATATCCATTTGACACGGCTATTATAGTCGATGATTTTTCATTTTGCAAGCCTTTTTTGCGTATTCCGATGATTTTTTTCGGCATATGGACAGACACGGCAAAATAATGCTTTCCAAAGGACAGTATTTGTGATATGATGCAGGTCTATACCAAAAAGAAAGCGGGATGGCGCGTGGAGTACGGACAGGTGATACGGGCGCGGTTTCTGGCGCGGCCCAACCGCTTTATCGCCCACGCGGCGCTGGACAGCGGCGAAACGGTGGTGTGCCATGTGAAGAACACGGGCCGCTGCCGGGAGCTGCTGGTGCCGGGCGCCGCTGTTTATCTGGAAAAGGCCGCTAACCCGGCGCGAAAGACGGCCTACGACCTGATCGCGGTGGAGAAGGGCGCACGGCTCATCAACATGGACGCGCAGGCCCCCAACCGGGCGTTTGCCGAGTGGGCGCGGACGTTCGACCCGTCGGCGGAGACGTTGAAGCCGGAGTTCACGTTCGGACAGTCCCGGCTGGACTTCTGTCTGGAGGGGCCGCAGGGCCTGCATCTGGTGGAGGTCAAGGGCGTGACGCTGGAGGACGGCGGACACGCACGATTCCCGGACGCGCCCACGGAGCGGGGCGTCCGGCACCTGCACGAGCTGATGCGGGCGGCGGCGCTGGGCCACCGGGCCACGGCATTCTTTGTCATCCAGATGGAGGATGTGACGGACTTCGCGCCCAACGACGATACGCACCCGGCCTTCGGCGCGGCGCTGCGGCAGGCGGCGGCCGCGGGGGTGCAGGTGGCGGCGTACAGCTGCCGCGTGACGCCGGACAGCATGACCATCCACCGGCCCGTGCCGGTGATTTTATAATGGGAGAGGGAACACTATGACATTACTGGAGATCTTTCTGGTGGGCATCGGCCTGAGCATGGATGCCTTTGCGGTGGCCATCTGTAAGGGACTGGCCATGCCTACGATCAACAAGAAGCAGACGCTGCTCCTCGCCGCGTATTTCGGCGTGTTTCAGGCGCTGATGCCGCTGACCGGCTGGCTGCTGGGCTCCCAGTTTGCCCGGCATGTGACGAAGATGGCGCCGTGGATCGCCTTTGTGCTGCTGGCGTGGATCGGCGGCAACATGATCCGGGAGAGCCTGTCTAAGAAGGAGGACGAGGAGGTCGAGCCGGCGGAGCTGCGGCACAAGGAGCTTTTCATGCTGGCCATCGCTACCAGCATCGACGCGCTGGCCGTGGGCGTCAGCTTCTCCATGGTGGAGCTGGCCATCCCCATCGGCGCGGCGGCGGCCCTGATCGGCTGTACGACTTTTGCCATCTCCGTGGGCGGCGTGTTCGTGGGGCACATCTTCGGCGCCAAGTACAAGAACCGCGCGGAGTTCGTGGGCGGCGCCATCCTGATCCTCATCGGCGTGAAGATCCTGCTGGAGCATTTCGGCGTACTGTAAAAAGGCATATGGCGGGAGGGCGCGCGGCGGCGTGCCCTCCTTTCTCATGCACCTGGATTTTACACAGATTTTACAAAACACTTACATTGGATTTGACAATGGCGTGTTATCCTGCGGATGGTCACAAATGTGTAAAAACGAGGAGAGAGCAATATGACGATTTTCAATGCGCTGATGATGATCGGCGGCCTGTGCCTGTTTTTGTTCGGCATGGATCTGATGGGGCAGGCGCTGGAGCGCCGGGCCGGCGGCAAGCTGCGGACGATGCTGGACAAAATGACCGGACGGGTCATGACCGGTTTCCTGACGGGCCTTGCCATCACCGCTGTCATTCAAAGCTCCTCGGCCACCACGGTGATGGTGGTGGGCTTTGTCAACTCCGGCCTGATGACGCTGCGGCAGGCCATCAACGTGATCATGGGCGCCAATGTGGGTACCACCGTGACGGCGTGGCTGCTGAGCATGGCGGGCATCAGCAGCGGCAATGTGTTCATCAACCTGCTGAAGCCCACGTCCTTCACGCCGGTGCTGGCGCTGGTAGGCATCATCTTCTATATGTTCTGCAAAAACGGCAAGAAGAAGGACACCGGCATGATCCTGCTGGGTTTCGCCACGCTGATGTTCGGCATGGACACCATGAGCGGCGCGGTGGCGGGGCTGAAGGATGTGCCCGCCTTCGCCCAGCTGTTCATCGCCTTCAAGAACCCGGTGCTGGGCGTGCTGGCCGGCGCGGTGCTGACGGGCATCATCCAGTCCAGCTCCGCCTCCGTGGGTATCCTGCAGGCGCTGGCCGTCACGGGGCAGGTGAGCTACGCCGCCGCCATCCCCATCATCATGGGCCAGAACATCGGCACCTGCGTCACGGCACTGCTGTCCTCCGTGGGCACCAGCAAGAACGCCAAGCGCGCCGCCGTGGTGCACCTGATGTTCAATGTCATCGGCGTGGTGGTATTGCTGACGGTGTTCTGCATCGTCAAGGCGGTCTTTGATCCGGGCATCCTCCACGAGAGCGCCACCATGTACGGCATCGCCATCGCCCACTCCTGCTTCAACATCGTCTGCACGGCCATGCTGCTGCCCTGCGGCGGCCTTCTGGAAAAACTGGCTGTCCGGCTGGTGCCGGACGGGCCGCAGGAGCGGGCGGAAAAGCCGGTGGAGCTGGACGAGCGCCTGCTGGCCACGCCGTCTCTGGCGCTGCAGCAGTGCCGCGCCGTGGCGGAGGAGATGGCCGGCTGCGCCGTGGAGGCGCTGGGCAGTGCGCTGAGTGCCTTTTCCGCCTACACGCCGGAGCTGGCGGAGCGCATCCGGCAGGAGGAGAAGCGCTGCGACCACTATGAGGATGTGCTGGGCACCTATCTGGTGAAGCTCAGCACCCAGCAGATGGGCGCGGCGGAGAGCGAGGAGGCCACGGAGCTGCTGAAAACCATCGGCGACTTCGAGCGCATCTCCGATCACGCCGTCAACGTGCTGGAGTCGGCGGAGGAACTGCGGGCCAAGGAGTTGACCTTCAGCCGGGCGGCCCAGAGCGAGCTGGGCGTGCTGTCCCGGGCGGTACGGGAGATCCTGACCCTGGCGCTGCGGGCATTCCGGGAGAAGGACGCGGCCGCCGCCGGGCAGGTGGAGCCGCTGGAGCAGGTCATCGACGCCCTGAAGGAGCAGATGCGGACGCGGCACATCCTGCGGATGCAGCAGGGACAGTGCAGCATCGAGGCGGGCTTCGTGTGGTGCGACCTGCTGACGGATCTGGAGCGCACCTCCGACCACTGCTCCAACATCGCCGGCTGCGTCATCGACGCCGCCCAGCATAACCTGAATCTCCACGAGACGCTGCACAACATGCACCACAGCGACGAGGAGTACCGCCGCCGGTTCGACGCCTGCGCGGAGATATACCGCCTGCCGCCGCCGGAGCAGGCATGAAAAAGAAGTCCGTATCCCTTGGGATACGGACTTCTCTGCTTCACAGGTGGGCGACGACATCCATGGTGATGCGGGCCGTCAGACCCCACAGCGGGTGGGCCAGGCCGTGATAGACCGGCACCTCCATGTAATAGGGACGCCAGGGGTAGTCGGCGGAGACACCGGCCTCCGCGTAGGGACAGTCGGATGGACACCGGGTGGCGGTAGGTGTAGACGGCAGGGGGATGGTCGCGGAGCCATTGCAGGGGGATGAGGAACGTGCCTGCCACCTCCGCCGCGCAGGGGCGCATGGCGTCCAGCGCCCCGCGGTCCACCTGACCCAGTACGGGGTGGAGCAGGCTGCCGGCGCGGATGTGGAGAAAATCCATTTCGCCGATGACCTCCACGGCCTCCGGCGGGATGGACAGCTCCTCCCAAGTCTCTCGCAGGGCGCACTGCACCGCCGTCTCGCCGTTTTCGGTCTTGCCGCCGGGAAAACAGACCTCGCCGGGCTGGCGCACCGCAGCGGAGCGTATCTCATACAGCAGGGAGGGGCCGTCCGCCGTGTCCACCAGCGGAACCAGCACGGCGGAGCCGCCCCGGGCGCCCATCAGGGTGGGGACATGATCGGTGTAGGCCCGGCGCAGGGCGGAAAGATCCATGGCTTGTACGTCCTTTCTGGAAAAATTCCCCCGCCTTGCGGCGGGGGATCCGTTTACCGGCCGATGGTGGGTCAGCAGCCGCAGCCGCAGCCGTTGTTGTTGCTGTTCCCGCAGCCGCAGCCGCCGTTGCAGCCGTTGCCGCAGAACAGGAACAGCAGGATGATGGCGATGATGATCCAGCAGCAGCTGCCGCCGCCAAAGCAGGAATTCTGATTACACATAGTGTGACCTCCTATGAAGATTTGACCGTCTTGCCGGTCTCATTCCCATAGTATGCCGGTCACGGGAAAGTGTGCCGTTACGGGCGGGAAATACGGTAGCTCAGCGTCAGCAGCGTGTCCACAAAGTGGATATCCTCGAAGAACACGCCGGGCTCATCGGTGGACAGCTCCACATTGGTGAAGTTCCAGAAGCCCCGGACGCCCAGGCCGATGAGGCGGTCAGCCAGCGGCTGCGCCACGCTCTGGGGTACGGTGAGCACCGCCACGTCGGGGTGGTAGTTGGCCACATATTCCTCCAGCTCGTCCATGGAGCGGACGGTGACGCCGCGGATGTCCGTGCCGATGAGGGCGGGGGAGACATCGAAGGCGGAGTCGATGCGGAAGCCGACCTTGTCGAAGTCGAAGTTCTGCAGCAGCGCGTGGCCCAGGTGGCCGGCGCCGATGACGATGAGCTTGTGGCCGCTGTCGATGCCCAGAATGTGGCCGATCTCGGCGCGCAGCTCCGCCACGTTGTAGCCGTAGCCCTGCTGGCCAAATTCGCCGAAGCAGCTGAGATCCTGACGGATCTGGGAGGCCGTGATGTCCATTTTCGCGCCCAGGGAGTTGGAGGAGATGCGGACGACGCCCTTGTTGTACAGGTCGTCCAGATAGCGGTAGTAGCGGGGAAGGCGGTGGATCACGGCGTCGGAGATCTTTTGCTTTTTCATATAAAAAACCTTCTTTTAGGATGGGATGCGGTGCGGGGCACCTGAAATGATGGAGTTATTTTACAGCATGATGCGGGAGTTGTCAACTTTTTTAACAATCTTTCCGCAAAAAAGTTTTTCCAAAACGGCTTTACATCCGGGGGAAGAACTGCTATAATACCAAGGCTGGAAGTGTAGCAGCAACCGAATATGCGCCCGTAGCTCAGCTGGATAGAGTGACAGACTCCGACATTTCAGGCATCTCCAGTTGAGATATGGCGCAAAGCCTTGCCGCACCTGCGTTTGCGGGAACGGCAGAGAAAAAATGCGTGGTCGTTGACTACTATTTGACGACTATTCCCGCAGAAGACAACCAAATATGCGCCCGTAGCTCAGATGGATAGAGCGTTAGACTCCGACTCTAAAGGCCGCTGGTTCGAATCCAGTCGGGCGTACCAAATCCCTAAAAGCTGTATAGCTTTTGGGGATTTTTATTAGCAACAGATGGAAGCGGTACCTGACTTGCGCGTTTAAGTGATTGAATAGCGGTATTATGCGCTTTGCCTGTTCATCAAGAGAAACGAATAATGGTTGCTGATAGATTAAAATAATGGTATACTTTAACAATCATGTAGTATAGCTAAGCGCTTACGAATCATTCAATGAAGAATTGTGGTGATCAGCTATGTTTGATTTTGGAAACGCAAATGACGGGCAGCGAAAAGCAATAGCGGCTGCAGACGGTCCTGTCCTCATAACGGCAGGTCCCGGAACCGGCAAAACATATACGCTCGTGCAGCGTGCAATCTACCTCATAGAGGAATGCAATGTAAGGCCGGAGAGCATCTTCATTGCCACATTTACGGAAAAGGCTGCGAAGGAACTGGTAACACGTATTACAAACGAGCTTGCAAATCGAAACATCACGGCAAACATCAACGAAATGTATATCGGTACGTTCCACTCGCTCTGCCTTCGTATGCTGAAAGAGCATTTGGAATATACACGGCTTCGCCGAAACTACCGCTTGATGGATTCGTTTGACCAGCAGTATATGGTATTTCAGAATATCCATCGTTTCAGAAGTATTCCGGAGATTGAAATCGTCCTTCCGAACGGTGGCGCATGGAAGCAAGCCGAAACGATCTGTAACTTTGTAAACAACCTTTCCGAAGAATTGGTTTCGCCGGAGGAGCTGATGTCTGACCATGACCCATCGATTGCATCACTCGGTCGGATGCTTCAGGAATATCGCACAATTCTTACGGAAGCGAATCTGATGGATTTCTCCTCCATCCAGATAGAGGCATATCGGCTTCTCTGCGATAACGAGGGCATTCTGAATGAGCTTCGCTCTGCGATCACGCATATCATGGTCGATGAATACCAGGACACGAACTATATTCAGGAGCAACTCGTGTTTCTCCTCGCCGGGGAAAGAAAGAATATCTGCGTGGTCGGAGACGATGACCAGGGCCTGTACCGTTTCCGCGGTGCAACCATCCGAAACATCCTGGAATTTCCGCAGAAGTTTGCCAATGGCGAATGCCGTATTATCCCGCTGGTCATCAACTATCGTTCCAACAGCGACATCGTTGATTTTTATAACCGATGGATGGATACCACGGATGGTGCAAAGTTCAAGTTTCGCTGGGAAAATTTCAGATATGAAAAACGCATTGAACCTCATGAAAAATCCGCACTTCACAGCCCTGCGGTCGTGAAATTAGCCGGTGTGAATGACGAGGATGAATGGCATGAGAAGATCCTGCAGTTTATCAACAACCTGAAAACATCCGGCAAGCTGATGGACTATAATCAGATAGCGTTTCTCTTCAACTCAGTCAAACATCCGAGGGTGACTGCTCTTGCTCGTTTTCTTGAGGAGAACCATATCAATGTTTACTCACCGCGTTCGGATATGTTTTTCCAGCGTGACGAAATACGACTGGCGCTCGGCTGCCTTATGCTGATGTTCCCGTTTTATGTGCAGGGGTTGGAAAACGGGGAGTATACCTTTTTACAGCCTGAGCACCTGACTTATTATCGGAACTGTATCATGCTGGCGAATGAGTATCTGATGCAGCCGGAGCACACCGACCTGCTGAAATGGATACGCCGCCGAGGAAAAGACCATGTAAGCCTGACCGACGCAACGGACTACGCCTACTGTGGGCTCATGTATCAGATGTTTGAGTTTCAGCCTTTTGCCGGTATTCTGGATACAGATATGGATGTCGGCGTTGTCGATATCCGACCAGCTCGAAATCTGGCAAAGCTGACGCAGATCATCGGAAAATTTGAATACCTCCACCGGGTGGATGTCTTATCGGCCGACAAGTATCGCGGGAAACGCGGCATTGATGCCAATACGGAACTGCTCTTTAATCTGTATCTCCGCCTGCTCTATGACGGCGGTATCACGGAGTATGAGGATGATTCCGAGTATGCGCCGAGCGGCTGCGTCTCATTCCTTACGATCCACCAGTCCAAAGGGATGGAGTTCCCGATTGTTTTTGTGGATTCTCTGACAAATGTGCCGAGAAAAACCACAAACGACCTTATGATGACGATAGAGGATCGCTACTTCAAGCGCCCGGCATTTGAACCGTATGAGGTCACAAAATTCTTTGATTTCTGGCGTCTGTACTACACGGCTTTCTCCCGTGCGCAGGATCTGTTAATACTGACCTGCAATGAGGACAAGCGGACACCCAGCGCTTACTTTAAAGAGGTTTATGATGAGCTCCAGTCTGTGGACAGTGAGGCGTTTGACATCCAAGAGTTCAACTTCAAGTCCGTGAAGGCCGTGAATGTTAAGAACACATACTCGTTCACATCGCACATCACAGTGTATGAGACCTGTGCCCTGCAGTACAAGTTCTACCGCGAACTGGAGTTCATGCCTGTCCGTGCCAACGCTATGCTCTTCGGTACGCTCGTCCATGAGACGATAGAGGATGTTCACCGTGCCGCTCTCCGGCACGAGGAGCAGACGATCACCGAGGAAAACGTGAACCGTTGGTTTGCCTCCAACTATGTGTCGCTGACGAAAACCGAACACACCTACCTCGCCGGTCCTCAGCGTGAGGCGGCATTGAAGCAGGTGCTTCGTTATGTAGAGCGGCAGCACGGCGACTGGTCTGCCATCCAGCAGGCGGAGGTGGACGTTTCTCTGGTGAAGCCGGATTACATCATTGAAGGCAAGGTCGACCTGATCCGCGGCGAGGGCGACACGGTCGAGATCGTGGATTTCAAAGCCGAACGGAAACCGGATATGGAGAAAATGCGGGATCGGCTTGAGCGGTACCGTCGGCAGCTTCATATCTATGCCCATCTCGTGGAGGAGCGTACCGGGCGGAAGGTCAGTAAGATGCACCTCTACTATACCGGAGAGGACGGCGGCGTACCGACGATCACATATCCGTATACGAAGTCTGCCGTGGAAGGAACGCTGGCGTCGTTCGATGATACGGTACATAAGATCATGAAAAAGGATTTCCGGCACTGTGCCGATGACCCGAAGGTCTGTGCTGGCTGTGACTTCCGGTTCTATTGCAGAAACAAATAAAGAAGGGGGCTGTGGTATGGCTGAACATAGGGTTAGGAAAGATAATATCATATATATCATTCCCGATGATGAGCTTTTTGCGAAATGGAAACGTGACGAGGCTTTTATTGATGAATACGGACGGCTCATGAATCGCAAGCCCCACAGGGTTCTGAGGGAACTGAAACACTATGTAGAAAACACACCTATGGTTCAGCAGAGAACTTCTGCACCGCCCGCTGCCCCCGTCAGAAAAAGTTCTCCTGTTAAGGACTACATCAAAGACACCGTCCGGGACACGGCGATGGAAGCCACTGAAATCATCGTTGATAGAGCCGTTGACATCTTCTTTTATGAAGTGCTTCCGAACGTGTGGCATGAGCATATCGTTCCGTTCTACCGCCGCACAAAGGAGGCTCTTACATCAAAAGAACTGAAGGCTGATGCAGTCCTTGCGAAATCAAAAGCAAGTACGGATGTTGCAGTAAAGCAGCAGAAAACTGGCGTGAAGATGACTCAGGAAGAGGCGGACGCTGAAAAGCGAAAAGTCCTGTATCATTGGCTCGGAATGTTGAGCAGCCTCAAGAAACTTCATGATGCGGGTGAGATTGACATAGGCGCTACTATGGCACAACTGACCGATCCTGCAATGCTGGAACGTGTAAACGGGTTTTTGAGTGAGAATCCGAATCTGCTCGAAACGGATAAGTACATCGTGCTTCACAGCCTGCTTGGAAGAGATTTATATGAGGAACGGCAGCTCGTTCCTATCAGAGCTGCAGAAATAGCAACTATAGCCGCGAAATACGGATATGACCCAAGAAACGATAAAATGGAGGATAACCACCATGGATGAGCAGCTTACTTTTGAATTTGAACAGAGACCGACGATAAAGGGGTTCCCTGAACTTCGCTGGACGGGCAAGCGTCCCTACCGCTCCTCGCAGTATTATCCTGCACAGTTGCGGGAATCTTACGGTGATGCCCAGGACGGATGGATCAACAAGATTTTCTGGGGAGACAACCTCCAGGTCATGAGCCATCTTTTGAAGGAATTTCGTGGGAAGATTGATTTGATTTACATCGATCCTCCATTTGATAGCAAAGCAGACTATAAGAAAAAAATTGATGTACGAGGTGTCGGGAAAGCCACCTCTGATGCTACTTCCTTTGAAGAAAAGCAGTACGGTGATATTTGGACAAATGATGAATACCTCCAGTTCATGTTCGAGCGTCTGATTATCATGCGTGATTTGCTCTCCGACAAAGGAACTATCTATCTTCACTGTGATTGGCACAGAAGCCATCAGTTAAAACTCATTATGGATGAGGTTTTCGGTGTAAATCATTTCAGAAATGAGATTATTTGGTCTTATTCCACCCTTGGTAGACCGAACGATAGATTTGCACAGAAGCACGATACAATATTCGCATACGGAAAAACAGAGCAGACCTTCTTCAATGTAGAAGAAGCAAAAGTTCCTTACACCGAAGAATACATTCGGTCTCATTTTCGTGATGTTGATGACGAAGGACGTCAATGCAGGAAACGCTTTGATGCTGGAAAATGGAGAACTTATTACCCCGATAGTGGCATGATTCCGAATGATGTCTGGGATATACCTTACGAAAACTCCATGTCTAAAAATAGATTGGATTATCCTACTCAAAAACCGGAGGCACTCCTCGAACGTCTTATTAAGTCAGCAACTGTAAAAGGCGATTTGGTTTTTGACTGCTTCATGGGAAGTGGTACTACACAAGCAGTTGCCATGAAACTTGGCAGACGCTTTATCGGTGCAGACATCAACCTCGGTGCCATTCAAACCACTACCAAGAGACTGCTCTCTATTGCCGCAGAACTGAAGCCTGCTCACAAGCCCGTGACCTATGAGATGATTCAGCCGCAGCTTTCAATGGTTGCGGAGGAGCCTGCTCCGTACCTCGCAGCAGCAAGCGCAGGCGGCAATATCGAATTGAGTGCCGAAGACCGCAGCAAGGTAATCGACTTCTTTAAGGCGAAGGGACTGGATACGGCCGCTTTGGAAGATGTGAAATACACGGGCTTTGAAGTCTATAATGTCAATAACTACGACTTTTTCCGCAATCCCGTGGAAGCCCGTGACCTTCTCATCGCTGCCCTGGAAATCCAGCCGTTCCCACAGAGTGATGTCTGGGACGGTGAACTGGACGGCAGGATGGTGAAGATCATGCCCGTCAACCGCATTGCCACCAAGGCAGACTTGAAGGAGCTTCTTGCGAATCTTCCGTATAAAACCTACGAGAAGCGCAAGGAAGAAAATCCGAATCAGCCCGTGGAGCGCATCACCATCGTCTGCATGGGACACGAGCCTGACCTGAAGGGGGCAATGGAGCAGGAACTGACCGATTATAAGGTAGACATCCAGATCATGGACATCCTCCGCGATAAGGCAGACCTTCAGCTGAAGCGCGACTCCGAGGCGGAGATCGTCCGGGAAGGCGGCAAGCTGGTCATCCGTGCGTTCTATCCGATGAACCTGATGCAGAAGCTCTCCCTCCAGAAAGAGTACGTGGAGGACTGGCGTCAGCTGGTTGACTCCGTCATGATCGACTGGAACTACGACGGCGTGGTGATGCAGCCCGCCGTGACCGATGTCCCCGGCAAGAGCGAACTGGTAAAGGGGATCTACGACATTCCGGAAGGTTCCGGCACCATCAAAGTCAAAATTACCGACCTGCTCTCCGAGTCGCTGGAAGTGGAGGTGCGTTAAATGCCCGCAGGATTTGATCCGAATTTTTCCTTCAACGAGCAGCTGTGGTATTACTACTCTACGAACCGAGGAAAAATTCGCTCCCGTTATAATGACCTCACAAGAAAATTCCTTGCCTATAACGACGGCGAGGAGAATCCCCACGCCTTTCTGCGGAAGCCGCAGTTCGAGGCATTGGAGATGTATGTTTTTGTGAAGGAATTCATGAATAACAAGCAAGTCTATGAGATGTTCGACGACTGGCGTCACAGACGAGACCGCTTTTCCGACGCATCCTATTATTCCGTGGATAAGGGAGGTCAAATCCGGCTCGGTGTCGATTTGACCGAAAAGCAGACCGACACGCTCTTCAAGCAAATGAAGAAGTACCGGGAGAGTTATCCAAACTATATCTACGCACTCACGATGGGACTTGGCAAAACCATCCTCATGGCCACCTGCATCTTCTATGAATTTCTGCTTGCGAAAAAGTATCCGAGGGACAAACGGTTCTGCCACAATGCGCTGGTCTTCGCACCGGATAAGACCGTCCTCCAGTCGCTCCGTGAGATCATGACCTTTGACAAAACGAAGGTCGTGCCGCCGGAGTATGCCCGTGTGCTCGATTCCAACATCAAATTTCACTTTCTTGACGAGACCGGAACGATTCTGCACACTATTGATGACTCGGATTTCAATATTATCATTTCCAATACGCAGAAGATCATCGTAAAGAAAAAGCGCAAGGAATCGACGCCTACAGAGACGCTCTTTGCCGGTACCGGATCGCTGCTTTCTGCTGTATACGGTGCAGACAACGATGACAATGATGCGTGGGATGACACCACGCTTATGGACAATCAGCGTTTCAAGAAGCTCTGCCGACTGCCGCAGCTCGGCGTCTATGTCGATGAGGCACACCACCTTTTCGGTGCAGATCTGGAAAAACAGATCAGGTCGAGCGGTGCCAATAAGACCAGCCTGCGCGACACCATCAATCTGCTTGCGGAAAACACATCTATTGTGGCCTGCTATAACTACACCGGTACACCGTATGTCAAGAACCAGCTTCTACCGGAAGTCGTCTACGCATACGGTCTGCGTGAATCTATCTGGAACGGCTTCCTGAAAGACGCTGATCCCATCGGTTTTGAAAATGTCAAGAATGAGGAGTTTCTGACCGCAGTAGTGAGAACCTTCTGGGAACGGTATGGCGGAAAGACCTACGAAGGACTGAATCCGAAACTCGCTATCTATGCTTCCGGCGTAGAAGAGGCGGCAACGGAAGTCAAGCCGGTTCTGGAGAAAATCCTGGCTGACCTCGGCATTCCTGCCTCAAGGATTCTGCTGAATGTCGGCGATGCGAAGTACACGAAAAACGATGACATCAGAGATTTCAACAATCTCGATGTTCCCAGCTCGGAAGGAAATGAAAAGCAGTTCATTATTCTTGTTGAAAAAGGCAAGGAAGGTTGGAACTGCCGTTCTCTCTTTGGCGTGGCTCTTTTCCGTAGTCCAAAGTCGAAAATATTTGTTCTCCAGGCTACGATGCGCTGTCTCCGTGCAATCACAGACGAGCGCTTGACTGCCGCTGTATTTCTCTCCAAGGAAAACTACGACACTCTGGATGATGAGCTCCACAAGAACTTTAATATGGAGATCAAAGACATCAAGAATCCATCCAAGGATGACCGACACAAATACCAGGTACGGGTGCTTCCTCCTCCGAGAACAATCACGCTCAAGCGGGTATGGCACGAGTATACGCTCCACGAAAAGGAATACTCCGAGCCGGTAGATTTCAAGCTGGCAGATGCGGACTTCTCCAAGTATGCCAGCATCATGTACGAGAGAGACAGCCTCGCCCTTGACACCTCTGTTAAAGAGAAGAATATCGACCATTTCAAGGAGAATATGCGTTATAGCGAATTTTCTCTCGCCGGAGAAGTGGCCCGTTATCTTAATATTTCCTGCATCCTCGCCGCCAGAATTCTTCGAGAATCCGTTGACGGGATCGATACGGTTCTCGAGGCGGTCAACCGCTATAACGCTGTTTTGGATGACTATATTATCCCTGCCGTATTTCATGCGCTGTTTGATGTCACTTCGGAATTGAAAACTGAGGACAAAGAACTGGTGCTGCTGCACGAGCCGAAGGATGCCGGATACTATGAGTTCTCCGCAAAGGATGACCTCGTGCTTACAAATCGTTATCCCGGTTTTAAACCTGAAGAAATCGCAAAGAGCTTCCACGCCGACACCTATTGTTTTGACTCAAAGCCGGAGAAGGAATGCTTCATGCAGTATATTACAAGCGGCAAAGTTGCGGAGGTGTACTTCACAGGTATGTTCACCTCCAATCAGGGCGATCTCTCTGTCCATTACTATGACCCGGAATCCGGCAGAATCCGCCAGTATTATCCTGACTTCCTTGCGAAGATGACAGACGGCTCCTATCAGCTTATCGAGGTCAAAGGTGACAACAAGATTGATGATACTGTGGTTAAGGCAAAGCAGACAGCTGCTGAAGAGATGGCTGTGGCAAGTGGTATAAAGTATCTCATGTATGCTGGAAGTCAAATCATGAGTTCTCACATTTTGGACGATTCGGAATCCGTTTATCCCCGTACTATAAGTTGCCAGCAATCATGAAGTGCCACGCAAAGATGTCAAATTATTATATCTCAAGCCCTTTTTGTAGTTTTGCACTTGCGGTTTGCTTATTCTTGTCGAAGGCGTGGGTATAGATATCCAGCGTGGTGGAGGGCTGGCTGTGGCCGAGAATGCCCGCCACCGTGGCCACATCCGTGCCGCCCGCGATCATCAGACTGGCGGCGGTGTGCCGGAGGGAATGGACGTTCAGCTCCTGCGGCAGGCCGTTTTTCTTGAGGATCAGCTTGAAGCGGTAGGTGAAGGTGGTGGGCGTCATGGGGAGCCGCGCCCCTTGACGGCGGAACAGGAAGTCATCAGCGGTCAGCTGCCGCTGGTCATAGGTTTCGGTGATGTATGCACATTCCTGCCGGTACTCCCGCAGGAGACTTTCCATCTCGGCGGAGAAGTACACATAGCGGTTGCCCGCACGGGTCTTGGGCTCTTTTACAAAGATCTCCTCGTCCGTCACCTTGACCGCGTTGCGGCAGATGTGGATGGAACGCTGCTCCCAATCAATGTCGCACCACTTCAATCCGCAGCACTCGCCCCGCCGCATCCCCGTGGCGATGATGAGCTTGAAGTAGGTCTCGTACTTAATGCTCTCACCCTCCAGCGCGGCGATGATCTTCTGCGCCGTTTCCTCGTCCGCGATCTTCTTTTCACACTTGCGCCCGGCGTAGCGGTAGGTGCGCCACGCCGGATTATGCGAAAGAAAGCCACTCTCCACGGCATCAGAGAGGATGCTGCACAGTGTCGCGTGCACGCCCTCAATGGTGTACTCGGAAAGTGGCTTTTTCGTGTCGGGACGAATGACTTTTCGCAGTTCTGCGTAGAAATTCCGGAAGTGCTCCGGCCGCAGCTCGGTGAGCTTGTAGTGACCCAGCGCCGGGAGAATACGCTCGATGTCCTGCCGGTCGCGGCGGATGGTGGACTTCGCCAGCTTGCAGGGCGCGATGTCCGTCAGCCACAGGGCGATGTATTTTGCCAGCGTGAGCTGTTGGACGGGCTGCGGCGTGTGACGGCATTCCCGCTCGAACAGGACGGCCTGCTCGTTGAGCCACTTTTCGACCTGCTTGGGTGTTAGTTCTTCTGGCGGGTGGACGGTTTTCTGCCGGGGGTTGATGCGCTTGCCGTTGTAGTCATAGCCCATGGAGACCACGATGAGATAGCTGCTGCCGCGCTTACGGATGCTTGCCATAAAAATGACCTCGCTTTCATTTGTTCTCAGTACAGTTGAGGCTTATTTTGCAAGCACAACATACCGCAAGCGCGGCGGTAAAGCTATTACAATTTCCTTGGAAAAATGAATTTCTACGAAAGCAACAATCATGCGCTGTGCTGCTTCGGAGAACAGGCGGCGGCGAGATTGAAGATCTGCTCGCCGTCCGGACGGAGCATGGTGAGCATGGAGTCGGCCGCCTGCTCCTTCTGCGCCTGCTGGGGGTGGCAGTAGGTGCGCTCCAGAAAGCCGGTGTCCGCATGACCCACGAGGTCTGCCACCGTCTGCTTGTCCACGCCGCAGTGCAGAAGCGAGGTCACGAAGTAGTGCCGCAGGGTGTGCAGGTGGTACTCCCGCGGAAAACCGATGGCGGCATAGATCTTCCGCAGCCGCTTGGTGAAGGTGTCCGGGTGGATGAGTTGCCCCTGCTCGTCGGTGAAGAGATAGGGACTGAGCTTGCGGCGCTGCTTGTCCGCCTCCATCTGCTTGCGGCGTTTGTAGGCGAGGAGGATACCCCGCAGGTCAGGGGAGAGGTAGACTTCACGGCTCTTGCCATTTTTGGTAGAGCCCTCCACGATGCCCTTGCCGGGAACGCTGCTGCGGGAGCGGCTGACGGTGAGCAGCAGACCGTTTTGCGTGCCGGTGAAGTCCGACCATTGCAGAGCGCACAGCTCGCCCCGGCGGCAGCCGGTGTACATGGAGAGCAGATAGAACAGGCGGTAGTGCCGCGGCTCCTTTGCCAGTGCGTCCAGCAGCTTTCCCACCTCGCCTCGCGTGGGGATGCGCTGCACCGTGCGCTGCGGTGTGGGCAGGTCTAACATTCGCGCGGGATTCTTCTCGATGATCTCGTTGCGCTTGGCGTCGCTGAGTACGGCGGAGACCACAGAGAGGTATCGCTGCGCGGTGGATTCGTTGATGCGCTTTCCGTGGTGCTTGCGCTTGCGCAGCTCGGAGAGCATATTTTCCAGTGCCATCGGTCGGAGCTTATTGAGGCGGATGCCGCCGATCATGGGATAGACCACCTCCAGCATCCGCCGGTATGCAGCGATGGTGCTGGGGGCATATTTCGTCTGCCGCTTCAGCCAGCGGGAGGCGAATTCCTCAAAGGTCATCTCGCCGTCCTCGGCGTAGCCGGTCTTGAAGCTGCGCTCCAGCTCCTCGGCGGCGTGGGCGACATACTGCCCGATGCCGCGCTTGGGGACACCGGGCGGGACTTGGATGGTCTTTGCCTTGCTGATTTTTTTGCCGTTGGGCCGGTAGCCGTTGCTGACGGTGATCTTAAATCGCCGCTCGTCCAATTGCTTGATGCTTGCCATTTTTAGAACCCTCCCATGGTTTGCTGCTGTTTTTCTTGCACAGCCTGTTCATCCAATTTTTCTTTCACCGCCAGAGCCGCGCCTGCAGCGAAGCCGAGCGCCGCACCGAAGTTTTCGGCGGCGATCTTCGCCTCCATGCGCCGCCGCTTTTCCTCGGCGTCCTCATCTTCATCCAGTAGTGTCCCTGCGGCAGCCAGCCCAGCCGCGGCGGGGATCAGAGGAGCAGGCCGCGGATCGCTACCACGCCATACCACCCGGCCATCGCCGCTGCGCCGATCACCAAAAGCAGCGCGATCCACTTGAGGGCCGCCAACAGGCTGAAGTCCGGCAGCCACCGAATCCATTTGCAGGAATACTTCTCGCTCAGATTCCCAACCCGTTCCAGCAGTTTGTTCATCTCGGTCAGCGATCTCTGCATCTCTGTGAGCGACTTCTGCACCGGCGTCAGGTCGATGCGCGTTTTCAGCTCCGGCAGGATATTCCGAATTTTCTCCAGCTCCCAGTTTATTCCGTCCGCCTGCTCTGTCAGCTTGTTCATCGCCTGCGGCAGATCGCACTGGATCACGATGGGCTGCATCATCTGCGGCGGTGTATTTGTCGATGCGCTGTTCGGCTGATTCATCCGTTTCAATTCCGCTATTGGTTTCCGCTGTTCGTAATTTTCTCTTGATGAGTTCTGCCCGTATTCTGAATTCATGTTCCATGACCTCCTTGCAATACTTTTCTTCGTGTAATTTGTTGTCGCGGCACCTCATGCCGTCCGGTGTGGTATAGGTGATGTACTTGCGGGTGCTCTCCCACCTCACCTGATAGCCCTCGGACGCCATCAGGGAGACAAAGGCGTCCCAGTCGGCGGCGTATTTCATGCACTCGTCGATGGTGTTCATAATCCGCAGTTTCCAGCTTTGGCCCTTCAGAGCCGTGTGGTACTCCGCGCCGCTCATGCCGCGGGACTGCTGCCGTGCTGCTTCAAAGACCGGTAGCCCCATCTCCTGACAGATCATGTCATTGCGCCGCATCAGTTCCTGAATCTGTTCCTTCGCCATGTGCAGCTTCTTGCCGGTTTCAAAGTTGACGGAGTTGATGACGCAGTGGGAGTGGATGTGCTCGCGGTCTACATGGGTGCAGACCAGCACCTCGCAGCCGTCAAAGTATTCTGCCAGCCGCCGTGCGGCTTCGTGGGCCTGCTGTGGATCGACCGCCGCGCCTTTTGGGAAGCTCTGCACCATGTGATAGAACATCACGCCGCCATCCTTGTGGTAGAGCAGCTTCGTGTTCAGGAAATCGTCGTAGACGCTCTGCGGCTGGCAATTGATACCGCTGACGAGCGGCTCGCCCTCCCATGTGGTTTTCTTTTCCTGCATGACATAGAGCATCACGCCGCGCATGGCGGCGCGGGACTGTGTGCCCTTTTTGTAGTTCACGAAATGTACGATGGCCATACGGCTCACCGACCTTCCATGACAGCCCGCAACGCGGCGCTGACCTCGGACAGCTCACCGGCAGCTTTTTCCAGACCGATGACCTGCACCTTGCCCATGTTGGCGAGGACGGTGAGGCGGTTGATGTTGCTGCCGATGCCCTTGAGCTGGCGGAGCAGTTCCTTTTGCTCGTCGATGACCACGATCCGCTTGCCGAGACAGCAGGCGGTGACATAGTCGCTCATGGACATGTGGGCTTTCGCCGCCAGCGCTTTGATCTTCTTGCGGTCGGCGGACGCCATGCGCGTGCTGAATTTGATATCTTTTTTCATAATCAATGACCTTTCTGAAATGATTTCTCTCGTCCCCTCGGAGAGCTGGTGGTTCCTCAAAGGGGGACTGGTCCCCCTTTGAAGCTGCGCCGCCGGAGGCGGGTAAAAGCGTTTCCGCAGAAACGCTCGCAGCTTTGAGTGGGTGTGGGCTTCCGCCCGGAATTTGGGTGCAGGGCCATGCCCCGCCCGGCGCATTTGGCAGGACAGCGGCTTCGCCGCAGACCAGACAAATGCGATGCTGGCCGTCGTCCGAGCGGACGACGAATCCCTCGTCCCGCCGCAAGCGGCAGGACTCGCTCTCTCTGTCGCTTGTCCTCTTCCCACCGAAACCGCTTCGCTGGGTTTCGGCGGGAGCCCTGTTGGGGGAGGTGATAAGACACTCCCGTTTTGCATTTTTTCGGCACTTCTATGTGGGGGGGTGGTATCATTACCCTCGGCGTGCGCTTCATGCCGTTGAAACACTGGACGCCCGCGGGTCACGGCGGCGTATTTACCGTTTTTATGCCGCCACAGTGCTCGCCCTGTGTGGGCTGAATCTCCCCTCGTCGGGCACACACGCCACCCCAGCCCCTAACCGCGCACACAGCGGCTCACACGCCGAAACACGGCGGGTTCTCAGGGTCGATGGTGACGATGTTCTCGGCAGCGGGATCATCGACACCATCGACCCTTTTCAGGCAGATCAGCCGGTCGCCGTTGCTCTTGCGGAAGGATACCGTAATACCGTTTCTCCTTAGAGCGTCAACGCTTTTGCGGATTCGGTGGGAGAAGCTGTTGGGAGTCAGTCCCTCTGTACCGGCAGGGTCGATCTTTTTCAACAGCACCTTGGCAGGGGCGCTGATCTCCGGCTGCCGGCGCAGCAGTTCAGAGAGAAGAAAAAGAATCCGCTCGCTGGGCTGCTCCGTCTGTTCGCAGTCATCTGACAGCAGCTTCCAGACATGATCCTCGCCATCGAACTCCAGTGCCAGTTCCCGGTAGGGGATGTCCCGTCCGGTGCAGTAGAGCGTGGCGGTGTTCTCTCTGCGCTTGCTCTTGCGGAGGACGAAGTTGCTGTCGGTGGCGCCGCTGAGTCCGGTGGTGCCGGAGATCATGTTCATGGGATCATCGTCATTCATCTTCCGCAGATGATGCACCAGCAGAATGGCGATGCGGTGCTTGTCCGCCAGCGCTTTCAGAACGCCGATGTCCCGATAATCGCTGGCGTAGGGATTCGCGTCATTGCCCGCGGTGCGGATGCGCTGGAGCGTGTCGATGACGATGAGCCTGGTCTTCGGATGCTCCTTCAAGAATTGCTCGATCTGTTCCACCAGCCCGTTATGGAGCTGCTGGGACATGACGGCGAAGTACAGCGTGGGCGGCGCGTCCTCCGTGAGATCAAAGAGGCGGCTCTGGATACGCTGAAAGCTGTCCTCCAGACAGAGGTACAGCACCTCGCAGGGGCGCGTGGCGAAGGTCCAGAGCGGCTTGCCCTGCGCGGCGCAGAGACACAGCCACAGCGCCAGCCACGATTTGCCGATCTTCGGCGCGCCTGCCAGCAGGTGCAGTCCCCGTGGCAGCAGATCGTCGATCACGAAGGAGACCGGTTCGTAAGCGGTGCTTTGCAGCGTATCCGCGTCAATGGTTTGCAGTCGTTTGATTTGAGACATAAAAAACCTCCGAATAAAAGGATAAGGGCAGAGACCTCGCTGCAGTCGAGGCTCTAACCCTTTCACTTGATTATTCTGTGATTTTTGATAAAATGAGAATATCGCAAGACAGACACGAAATGGATATGGGACAGGAGGCGAAGCTATGCCACTGGGAACACGGCAGAACAACGATTTCACGCAGTTCACAATGGATGTCTGGAATGACAAGATCTTTTATCAGGAGAAGGAGTTCCCGGCGGGATTTATGGCTGCGTCCGTTTTGAACATTCCTGAAGAAAAACTGCCGGAGCTGATACAGACCGGCGGCGCACCGACCTTCCTGTTCCCTGTGGTGGTACAGGGCAGCGATGAGGAGGCTGCGGCGCTATTCCCGCAGCTGCGGGAACGGATATTGTATCTGACAGAACTGCTTTGGAAGTATCCGCCCTTTTGTTATAATGACTACGAGAAGGAAATGCGCCGGATCAATATCCTGTTTGACGAGAGAAACCTCCTGCAAATACGGACGCCCGATTCGGAGTTCCAGACAGAGTTTCTGAGATTCTGCGTCGGGATCATACGCATCCCCATCGCCATGTATCACTTCTATGCAGCGGGGCGGTTCTTTGAGCTGGATTATCTGCGGCGGCTGAAAAAACGGAACGAAACGCATTTTGCCGTGGCCGCGCATGACTGCTTCAACAGCGAGCAGTTTTGGAATGAGATGCGGGGCTTACAGGGCCTGGATATGGAGCCGTTCACGGTCTACCCGGAGCTGTCCTCCACCTATGTGTTTGCCCGAAGTCCTAAAAACGAAAAAGAAATGGTGTTTGTAGAACGGGTGATTTTTCCACGCCTGACCGATTTCTACACCTATGACCTGATGAACGGATTGCACCACGGCCACGCGCCCAGCCAGTGCCAAGGCTGTGGAAAATATTTTCTGACCACCAGCGGCCACATTCCCAAATACTGCGACGGTGTCGCCCCGCAGGACAGCCGCTATACCTGCCGGCAGTACGGCGCGATGATGCACCAGAAGGAGCAGAACAAACAGCACCCGGTCTACCGCCTGTTCAGTACCCGCACCGACACCATCCGCAAGCATCACCAGAGAGGGAAGATCTCCGATGACCTGCGGCGGGAGGCACTGTATCTGGCGGGGAGCTACCGGGACAAGGCACTGATGGACAACGACTATGCCGCTGACGGATATGCGCGGGACATGGAATTGGAACACATTTACGCGGAGGCAGAAAAGCGGCTGAAATGAGGAAGGGGGCGTTCCTGTGACGAAAAATATGTACACCGTTGCCGGGGACGCCCCCTGCAATGAAGAGCTGGCTTTGCGGATACAAGCCGGAGACAAAAACGCCGCGGAGCGGCTCGTCTCACAGAACGAGGGTTACCTCACCGACCTGGCGCGGGCGTACACGCCGTGGTGTGAGATGGAGGATTTGAAGCAGGAGGCGGTGCTGGCATTGCTGGACGCGGCGGGGCGCTTTGACCCCGCCTACGGAACAAAGCTGCTGACCTATGCGACGCCCGCGATAGAAGCGGCGCTGTCCGACTACGCCGCGCGGTACGCATTCCCTCTGTCCATCCCCGCCAGCCGCGGCAGCCAACTCCGCACCGTGGCGCGCCTCTGCGCCGAGGCACAGGATGCCTCAGAGACGGAATTGACCAAGGCGGTATGCGAAAAGCTGAGGCTATCCTCCAAGGCAGCCGAGATGTTGTTGAAGGAATACCACGCGCTGTGCCGCGCGCGGCAGTTGGGTGACGATGTGTTCTCCATCAGCTGCGGCGGCGATCCCGCCGTGACCTATGACCGCCTGATGCGCCGGACGCTGCTGATGCAGCGGATGGAGGAGGTGCTGACGCCCAGAGAGCTGAATCTGGTGCGAAGCTACCTCGGCATCGGTCAGCCGGACGAGGTTGGCATGACTTTTCAGGAGCTGGCGATCTACCTCAACTACAACGGCCCCAGCGGAGCGGAGAAGGCGTACAAGAGTGCGCTGCGGAAACTGAAAAAGGACTTATATGGCAGGGCCTACGGCCGGTGGCTCTCTGCGCAGAAGGCCATCCGCGCCGCCAAAGCGGAGGCGGAGCAGGAGACGGGGCAGCGCACAACGCCGCAGAGAACATGGTGGGAGGAGAAGGCGCTGGCGAATCGGTTTGCCTGCGAGGTCGCAGCACTGATCCGTGTTTACGAGGTGCTCAGCGGAGCTTGATCAAAAAAGTTTTTAAGTCCAAATGCAATAAAACGCCCTTTCCGTGCATTACACGGATGACAGGAGAAAAAGCCCATGCTCAGTATGCTGATGACAACCGAATATGCGCCGGCAGAGGAGCGGCGTGAACTGCAGCGGCTGCTGCGGTGCATTGCCGGGAATGACCGTGACGCCTTGGCGGAGCTGTACCGGCGCACGCGCCCGGCGGTGTACGGCCTTGCGCTGTCCTACCTCAGGAACGCCCACGATGCGCAGGATCTCACGCAGGATGTCTATGTGCAGGTGTGGGACTGCGCGGCGCAGTACCGCCCCACCGGTTCCCCCATGGGCTGGCTGCTGGCGGTGTGCCGCAGCCTGTGCCTGATGCGTCTGCGGCGGGAGGAACGCCATGCCGCCCTCAGCGAGGAGGAATGGGACGCCATTCCCGCGCGGGAGTGCGGACTGGACGCCGACGAGCGCGCGCTGCTGCAAGGCGCATTGGCAAGCCTTGGCGAGGAGGAGCGGCGCATCGTGCTGCTCCACGCGGTCACGGGTATGAAGCACCGGGAGATCGCGGCGCTGCTGGAGCTGCCGCTCCCCACCGTCCTGTCGAAATATCACAGAGCATTGAAGAAGATGCGAAGCTGTCTGGAAGGAGATGACGCCCGATGACCAATGAAAAGATGGAGCAGCGTCTGGCTTCGGCGGTGGAAAAGACCGCGCCAAACGACGTGAACGGCGTTCTCTCCCGCTGTGATGAGCGGAAAGGAACGGTGATCCCCATGACGACGAAGAAAACGACAAAGAAACGGTGGACGACGCTGGCGGCGGCCTGCCTCGCGGTGATGCTGCTGTGCGGCGGAGGCGTGTTCTATCAGCAGGCACACGCGGTGGCGTCCGTGGTGTCGCTGGATGTGAACCCCAGCATTGAGCTGAAGGTCAGCAGGAACGAAAAGGTGCTCGTCTGTACGCCGCTCAACGAGGACGCAAAAGCCATCCTCGCGGATATGAGTAACGGTGCTGACCTCAAGGGTGCGAAGCTGGACGTGGCGGTAAACGCCATCGTGGGCAGCCTCGTGCGAAACGGCTACCTCGACAGTATTTCCTCCGCCATCATGATCTCGGTGGAGGACAAGGATACCGCCCGTGCGGAAAAGCTCCAGCGTGAGCTGACCAGCGCCGTGGACGGCGTGTTGCAGACCAGCGAAGCAAAGGCCGCCGTCCTGACGCAGACGCTGACGCAGGATGCGGCGCGGGAGCAGCAGGCTCGGGAGAACGGTATTTCTACCGGCAAGGCGGCGCTGGTGAACCGCGTGCTTGCGCTGAACCCCGCTTTGAAATTTGACGCGCTGGCAAAGCTCTCGGTGGAGGAGCTGAAGGACCTTGCGGAAGCAGGCGCGCCCGCCATGCCCATCGGCAAGGATGCCGCCGCTTACGCCGCGGAGCAGTATGCCGGGACAACGGCGTTGGACTCCGTCACGGCGGAGGTCGATTCCGAGCTGGACGAATTCCCCGCGCACTACGAGGTGGAGCTGCACACGGCATGGGGTGAGTTTGAGTATCTGGTGGACGCCTACACGGGGAAGGTGCTCAGCGGGCAGAAGGACTTGCTGACCACGGCCCCTGTAGGGGACGAGACGGCAAAGCCTACTGTGCCCACCGGCGACATCGGTCACGCTAAGGCGAAGTCCATCGCCCTGAACCACGCGGGCGTGAGCGAGAACAAGGCGTATGACATGGAGATCGAGCTGGACGATGAGGACGGCACGCTCGTCTACGAGGTCGAGTTCAAGTCCGGCAATATGGAATACAGCTACGAGATCAACGCCGCCACCGGCGCGATTATCAAGCACGAGGCAGAGATAGACGACTGATGCGAAAAGTGAAAGCATGCGGTGCAGGCGTACTTGCAGGACAGAGCAGCAATTAGAAGTACAGAAAATAATCTGGACATATAGACGCGCTCTATCGGTTTCATTAAAAAAATAGATACAAAAAATGGCACCGAGTCCTTGTAAAGCGCCCCTGAGGGATGAATTGGTAGATAGGTCAGGGCGGATCTGTTGATCCGCCCTGTTCTGCGTAAGTCCTTGCAGGCGGAGAATTGGCGGAAAAATCATTTGAAATTCCGATTTGCCTCTGCTATAATAGGCGTACAGCGTGTGGCGTTTCTGCGTAAATCCAGTTGCAGAGTAGCCACACGCTTTTTTGCGGAATCGGGTGAGAAATGGCAAGATGGGAGAAAACTTCATAGGCAAATCGTGTAGCAGAAATGCGTAAGTCCGGATATGTTGGGACTTACGCATTTTTTATTGTTTTCAAAAAGATAACATGATATACGAACGACAAGATTTGTCACAGATGAGCGCGCAGGGCTGAAGTATTGTCCCCCTGCGGACAATGAGGCACCGTTGTAGCCGCCCGTACAGGACAGCACCATTTTTTACATCTTTTCCGGAATAGGTTTAATATTTTTAATTCTACTATTGACATAGATGAAATATTATGGTATCTTGAGGGAGAAGGAGGTAGATCGCTATGAAATTCTCTGGTCAGTGTCCTGTGTGCGGGGCGGCACTTCATTTAGCACGGCTGAGCTGCCCCGGCTGCAAGGCAGAGTTCCCCACCGATGAACCACTTTCCCCTTATGAGTGCCTTGCCCCGGAATACGCCCGGTTTTTGCAGACCTTTCTCGCCTGCCGCGGCAGCATGAAAGATGTGCAAAACAAGTTGGGCATCTCTTACCCCACAGCCAAGAAAAAACTCGATGAGCTGCTGCTGCAATTAAACCTGCGCGGCGAGGAAGAAAGTGAGGCCTTTGACATGAGTCTTTTTACCCCAAAAGAGAGCAGCACGATGCCCTCTGACATTGTACGGAACAAACTCTACGAAAATGGCGGCAGGGCAACGGTGTATTCTGTTACCGGCAAGCCGTACATTATCCGAGCCGCTAAGGATGGCTGTTCCTTCCTCTGCAACGAGCTGCCCATGAAGCCGCCGCTTACCTACGATGTTTTTGATGTTATCGTGGATCTGCTGCTTCGGGAGGGCGGTTCTGCCCGCAAGGGGATGGGACGCAATTCTCCCCTTGGCGAAGGTGGCTGCACGGAGGATACTGTTGTCGGTGCCATTGGCAAATACTATTTCAAAGCCCCTGCTGGAAAATATGTGTTTGATCCTGTGTTTGTGCTGGCGGCGGTGCTGGATTGGGCGGGTATTGCTCACAATGAGCGCGGCTATCTGACGCTGACCGCCGACTACCGTTCCCTGCTGTCCAGATAGGGGCAATGCTGTCTTTTCTGCTGTGGGTGGTCGTAATAACCATCATAAAGCTTTTCAAGGATAATGATTTCTAAACATCAAAATCCGTTCACAGTTCAGACCGTTTCCTCTGCCGGTGACAGCATCGTTGACGAGTGCGTGGGCATCATCGCGGAGCTGTATTGAAAGCTTTCTGAAAAAGGGCAGTGTCCGCGCAGGCAAAACGAACACAAAAAGCACTTTTCTGACAAGGCTGTATGGGGGAAGCTTTCCTTTGTGTGCTGTATAATAATGGCACAGACAAGGAGGTGGTTAGTATGATGAAAACGGGAGTGGCTGTATCTGGCGCGCAGACTACTATTTGACTACTACTGCGAAAAACCTCAGAAGCCTTGTGGCGCAAGGCTTTTGAGGTTTTTTCATAAAATGCCGCAAATTTGTGCAACACCAATTAAACCCTTGCGCCGCGGTGGATTCCGGCTTGACGGCCTGATAACTCCGACTCTGTAGGCCGCTGGTTCGAATCCAGTCGGGCGTACCACACCCCCAAAAGCCGTATGGCCTTTGGGGGTGTTCTTATGTGCTGCGCTCGACAGGTACGACCGGTTTATATGAGCCGGAGATTTCTGCGAAACACCGCAGCGGCTTTTCACATCACCGACAGCATATTATACCGCTTCAACATCTGAATGTCCTCGCGGGAGACATGGAGATCCTGCAAAAACTCCGGTGTCTCCGGCTGGATGGTTTTGGACAGGAACACTTTGTTGGAGGTGGGCATGATGGGGCGGCAGGAGATGCCGAAATCCTGTCCCCACTTTGTTTCTGCGTTCAGATAGGACGCGGGGACGCAGACAAGGTAAATATCCATCTCCGTGTCGCGGTTGCGGGTGATGATGTTGCTCGGCGCGTCGTAGTGGCTCAGCGTGCCCAGATAGGTATTTTCACAGTTCTGATATTGCTGGTAATCCTGAAAATTCATATACAGCGCCACATCATAGGTATGTGGGCCGGCCTTGGCGCGGATGTCGATGACGCTGCGGACAAGACTGTTGCTACGCCCGTCGAAGTAGTACATATACAGTCGGTCTACGCCGCGAAAAAAGGCGGGTATGCTGTCGGCCTCCAGTTCCTCTGTGGGCATGGGGGCGTAGTACAGCAGCTTCTCCGGCGGTACGCCCAGCGCCGCCGCGATCTCGTACAGCGTCACCACGTCTATGGCGATCTGCCCGCTTTCGTATTTGGACACAGTAGCGCCGGTCTTGTGGAGCATCTCCGCCAGCTCCGCGATCTTCAGCCCGCGCTTTTTCCGGTAGTATTTGATCTTCGCTCCAATTTCCTCTGCCAAAGCCATTGCACTTTCCTCAAAATCATATTTTGGTGATTTGTTCCCTTACTTTTCAGTATAGCCGTATTTTTCGCCCTGTGCAAGCTGAAACTTAATTTTAAGGAAAGTTTTTAAGCACCGGTATTCCCGAAAAGTAAACGGCACGCTTTGACCCTGCGGCGTCTGCCTGCTATTATAGACTCATCAAACGAAAGGAGCGCTGCACCATGACATACAACTTTGATGAGATCATCGACCGCCGCCACACCAATTCCGAGAATGTGGACGGCTGGCGTCCCTACATTTTCCACTGCGGGCCGGAGCGGGTATTCCCCTACAAGGACGAGGAGTTCATCCGGATGTGGGTGGCCGACATGGAGTTCGCCGTAGCGCCGGAGATCCGTCAGGCCATCATCGACCGCGTGAACCGGCAGATCCTTGGCTATTCCATCGTGTCCGACGACGGCTACTACGAGGCCCTGCGGACTTGGTGCGAGAGCCGTTACGGCTGGTCGTTCCCCAAGGAGCAGCTGACCTTCTCGCCCGGCGTCATCCCTGCGCTGTATCAGATCGTGGAGGATCTGGTGAAGCCCACGAACGGCAAGGTACTGACCATGACCCCGGCCTACGGTTTCTTCCGCCACGCCTGCGAGTATAACGACGTAGAGCTGGTGACCTCGCCGCTGAAAAAGGAGAACGGCCGCTTTGAGATGGACTGGGCAGACTTTGAGAAGAAGGCATCCGATCCGGCGGTGAAGGTGCTGATGCTCTGCAATCCCCACAATCCCACCGGCCGCATCTGGACGGAGGACGAGCTACGCCGCATGGCGGAGATCATCGAAAAGCATCAGCTGTGGGTGGTGTCCGACGAGATCCACTGCGACCTGATCCGCACCGGCCTGCGGCATATCCCCATGGGCAAGGTCATGCCGGATTATGAGCGGCTCATCACCTGTATGTCCGCCAGCAAGACCTTCAATCTGGCGGGACTGCTGCACTCCAACATCATTATCCGCAGCGACGAGGAGCGCGCCCGCTTTCAGGCGCGGGACAAGAACATCGGCGCGGTGAACCCGCTGTCCATCGCGGCGCACAAGGCGGCCTATGAGCACGGCGGTGCGTGGCTGGAGCAACTGAAGGCCTATGTAGATGGAAATCTGAAGCTGGTGGACGAGTTTCTGAAAGGGAACATCCCTGCCGCAAGGTTTACTATTCCGGAGGCCACCTACTTTGCGTGGGTGGATCTGGGCGATGTGCTGCCGCAGGTAGCCGACCTGCCGGACTTCTTCGCCAACAAAGCCGGTGTACTGCTGGAGGGCGGCGACGGGCTGTTCGTAGGCAACGCCAAAGGCTATGTCCGCCTGAATCTGGCCATGCCCCGCGCTATGGTACAGACCGGTCTGGAGCGTATCGCAGAGGCTATCAGCAAAGAGCAGGGCTGACGGAATGTGTGTCCACGATGCGGGTGGAACAGTGACAACAAAACCGGTGGGCAACCACCCCCCCGCCGAAAGGGGGGGTTGCTGTATAAAGCCGGCCGGCGGGAGGTTCAAAAAAGAATGCTGCCGATGGGGCGGCGATAAATTCTGCATATTTTCTGATGGCAAAGTCTGCCCGTCTGCGCTATAATGGTGCCGCAGCAGACGGAAAGCGCCGGGGAGGTGAGGACGATGTATTTCGTATACGGAGAGACAGAGCTTGCCTATCTGCGGAAAAAGGACCGACGGTTGAGCAATGTCATTGACCGCGTTGGGCATATTGACCGGACGGTGGATCCCGATCTCTTTTCCTCGGTGGTCCACCACATTATCGGGCAGCAGATATCCACCAAGGCACAGGCGACGATCTGGCAGCGGATGCAGGACGCGCTGGGCGAGGTGAACGCCGGGAGCATCCTGGCGGCAGGCGTTCCAGAACTGCAAGCCCTGGGCATGACGTTCCGCAAGGCGGAGTACATCACGGATTTTTCCGGAAAAGTTCATGCCGGCGCGTTTGATCTGGACGCGGTGGCGCACATGGGCGATGAGGACGCCATCCGGGCCTTGAGCGCCCTGAAGGGCATCGGCGTCTGGACAGCGGAGATGATCCTGCTGTTCTGCCTGCAGCGCCCGAATATTTTCAGCTATGACGATCTGGCCATCCAGCGGGGGCTGCGCATGGTCTATCACCACCGCGGCATCGACCGCAGGCTGTTTGAAAAATACCGCCGCCGCTTCAGCCCCTATTGCAGCGTGGCAAGCCTGTATCTGTGGGCGGTGGCCGGCGGGGCGATACCGGAGATGCGGGACTATAAGCCAAAGAAATAGGGAATGTGCCGTGATGTATCACGACGGCTCTCGCTGGGCGGCGGCCGGAAACGGCCTGGCCGGGCATGGCGGGGAGCGGCAAAGGAGGAATACAGATGATGAAGATCGCAGAGATCCTGAAAAAAATGATCGACTTTTCCAACGGCAATATCCACGATATCGACCACTTTATCCGTGTGTGGACGTATGCCAGGACCATCGCCGAGATGGAGGGACTGGACGCGGAGACGCAGGCCGTCCTTGAGGTCGCCGCCATCACCCATGACATCGCCTGCCCGCTGTGCCGGGAGAAGTATGGCGACACCAACGGGAAGCATCAGGAGGCGGAGGGCGTGCCCATGGTGCGGGACTTTCTGCGGGGCACCGGCCTGACGGAAACGCAGATCCACCGCGTGGCGTTCCTTGTGGGGCACCATCACACCTTTACCGATGTCTGCGGGCGCGACTATCAGATCCTGCTGGAGGCGGACTATATCGCCAACGCCTCCGAAAACGGGTATGAACGCCGGAACGTGGAGAATTTCATCAACAGGATCATGTGGACGGAGAGCGGCAAGGCTCTTGCCAAAGCGGTTTTCTGTGTCTGAATGCCGAAGAATATCCCGCAGAGCGCGGAATAATCAAGGTGCTATGTGACCGGAGGGCGTAAAAGCCCTCCGGTCACTGTCGTTCCGGCGGCTTTTGCACGGCCTTGGCGGCCGGCGGTACACTGTCCTGCTCTGACAGACGGAACGGGCGCCGGAAGAAAAGGCGCGGCGGGGAGGATGCGCCGTCTCCCGCGCAATGGAAATTATTTCCATTGCGCGGGAGACGATTGTAAATCGGGACCACGCTTGCTATACTGAGCGAAGCCGGCTTTCAACCAATAAAAACGATAGGCACATGGTGCGCAGGATGGCGGAGGCGCTGTACTGGCCGGCGGGGCAGGACTGGACCGGCGGGCGCTGCGCAGAGAAAAAGGAAGTGCGCCGGTCAACCGGCGCACTTCTGTGTGGAGATGGAGAAAAGCGGTGTCATTCTGCGGTATCTGCGGGGGACTGTCTCAGCTTGCGCCACAGGGTGGAGTAAGAGATCCCCAGCATTCTTGCGGCGGCGGCCTTGTTGCCGCCGCATTTTTTCAGCGCGGTCAGAATGGCGGCGTGCTCCGCGTCCTGGATGCGCAGGGAGGAGGCGGCGACGGACTCGGATCCGGCGGGGGCCTCCGCGGGGAGCCGCAGGTTGCAGCGCCGCATGGTATCCAGCGTCAGCGTGGTGCCGTTTTCCAGAATGGTCATGCGCTCGATGATGTTGCCCAGCTCCCGCACGTTGCCGAGGAAGGGGAAGCGCTTCAGGGTCTGGAGCACATCGTCGGAGATCTTCTGCACGTTCTTCTGGTGCTTTTTCGAGAACGTCCAGACAAGGGCCTGCGCCAGCTCCTCAATGTCGCCGGGGCGGTCCCGCAGCGGCGGGAGGTCGATCTCCAGCACGGAGAGGCGGTAGTAGAGGTCGGCCTTGAATTTGTGCTCCTCGATGAGCTGCAGCAGGTCCCGGTTGGAGGAACAGATCACGCGCACGTCCACCTGGATGAGCTTGTCGCCGCCGACCCGCATGAACTCCCCCTCCTGAATGACGCGGAGCAGCTTGGCCTGCACGGAGATGGGCAGCTCGCTGATCTCATCGAGGAAGATGGTGCCCTTGTTGGCGATCTCGAACAGGCCCTGCTTGCCCTCCCGCGACGCGCCGGTAAAGGCGCCCTTCGCGTGGCCGAACAGCTCGCTTTCGATGAGGCTTTCCGGCAGCGTGGCGCAGTTGATGGCCACGAAGGCCTCGTTTTTCCGCTTGCTGGCATTGTGGATGCTCTGGGCAAAGACCTCCTTGCCCGTTCCCGTCTCGCCGCAGATCAGGATGGCGCTGTCATAGGGCGCGTAGGCCTCGGCCTGCGCCTTGGCCTGCAGAATGGCGGGGCTGACGCCCACGATGTCGCTGAAATGCTTCTTGGCGGTGAAGCCCTTGTCGATAACGGCCTTGCGCACCTGCAGCTCCAGGTCGCGGATCTCGGACATCTGCTTGATGGAGATCACGCTGCCCCGCTGGAGACCGCCGATCATGACCGGCAGTTCCCGCAGGATGACGGCGGTGCTGTCGGAGGGATAGCTGTTTTTCCAGTCCGCGTTCTCCACGTCCACGATGCCGCACTCCTGCATGGCATCCTCCAGCACGCGGCCCAGAAGCTCGTCCTCCGGCCGCTGGAACGTCTGGATGGCGGTGGGGTTGATGTTGAAAATGCGGCGGTTCTGGTCGATGGCGATGATGGCGTCTGAGCTTGCCTGCAGAATGGCGCGGTCCAGCTCGTTCCGCTGCTCGCGCTGCTGGATGGTGCTCAGCAGCGCCTGCGCGTTCTGCACCGTGGCTTCGATGATGAGTTCGTCGGCGTCAAATTCCAGACCGTATTTTCCGGCCTTCTTTGCATAGGCCACCATGGAGTAACCGCCGATGAACACGTTGTAGCCGGCGTCGATCATGTCCTGTGTCTGCTCCTCCACGGTGCGGCCCAGCTTCAGCTGGTAAAAGTCGATGCGCTGGGGGTCCTCGCCGATGAGGGCCAGGCTGCGCTGGATGTAGTGGTGCAGGGACTGGGTGCCGAGGTGTACGATCCGGCCGGGCAGCTGCAGGGCGCTTCTGGCGGCGGCCAGCGCATCCAGGCCGCTGAAGGGGAGGTCGATGGCGGGGATGGTGAGCTCGTTGCGGATATGCTCCAGCGTCAGGCCGTGGCTCACGATCAGCTTGACGCCCTTGGGGATCAGCTCCCGCGCCAGCTCTACGGCCTCTCCCGTGGAGCGGAGATACACCGGATAATCAAGCTCCATTTTCTCCAACGCGGACTTCACGCTCTCCACGACGGGAATGTTCGGGATAATGAAGGTGATGCTGTAATCCATGGCGGCCTCCTTATGTGTTCTTAATGAGGATATTTCATTTTACAACATGAAAGGGTCATATTGCAATACTGAAATAGGAGGACGCAAAAAGAAGTTGTCGAAAAAAGCTGTTTTTTGGGGCGTGACGGCGTTGGCATGAGTTTTGCATAGTAATTAGCAGAAGGCATCCCCACAGATCACCCAAAAATCAAGGAGGTCAATATGCTCAAGAAATATCATGGTATCATTCCCCCCATCATCACGCCGGTAGATGCCCACGAGAATGTGGACGAGGCGGGATACCGGCAGCTGCTGGAGTACTGTGTGCAGGGCGGCCTGCACGGCATCCTGGTGGCCGGCACCAACGGCGAGACCATGGCGCTGACGCAGAAGGAGCGCACCCGCGCCATCCAGATCACGCTGGACCAGATCAACGGCCGCATCCCCGTTATGGCAGGCTGCATGGATACCAGCACCCGCCGCGTCATCGAGAACATCAAGGCGGCACAGGATGTGGGCCTGACCTGCGCGGCGGTCACCTCCGTGTTCTATGATCGCCATACCTCTCAGGATGAGACGGTGCGCCACTTCGAGCGCATCCTGCAGGAGACCGACATTCCTGAGCTCATCATCTATAACATTCCTCCCTTTACCGGCATGAAGCTGACCGGCGCGACCATCATCAAAATCGCCAAGCTGGACAAGCGCATCGTCGGCTGCAAGGACAGCTCCGGCGACTTCACCAGCTTCCTGCAGGTGATGCACGAGTTCAACGACGACCCCAACTTCTCCACCCTCAGCGGCGCCACGGCGCAGGCTCTGACCGAGGTGCTGATGGGCGCGGACGGCTTCGTTCCCGCGCTGGCTCCCTGCTTCCCCGAGCTGTTTGTGGACGCCTACAACGCAGCCAGGAGCGGCGACATCGCCCTGACCTGGAAGTACGACGCGCTGCTGCGCGAGTCCTCCAAGATCCTGGGCATGACCAAGAACGGCACGGCTGCCGCCAAGTACGCCATCTCCCTACGCGGCTTTACCGACAAGCGCGTGATGTGGCCGCAGGACTTCACGCTGCCCGAGGAGGAGGCCAACATCGCCAAGAAGGTCAAAGAGGTCGACGAGATGTACGCCGATTTCAAAAAGAGCCTGCAGTAATAGGAGAAACCAAAGGAAAAACGTGGTGATAGTATGAAAAAAGTATTGTATATTCAGCCTATTCATGCCGCAGGCATGGACATGCTGCGCGAAAAGTACGACGTGGTAGTCGCCAACAATGAGGACAAGGCGTTCCTCATGGAGGCGGTCAAGGATGCCAGCGCCATCGTGACCCGGCTGACGGATGTGGACAAGGACATCATCGCCGCCGGCACGAAGCTGGAGGCCATCGCCAAGAACGGCATCGGCGTGGACAACATTGACGTGGCGGAGGCCAACGCCCGCGGCATCGCGGTGCTGACCACCGGTCATGCCAACACCTGGTCCGTGGCGGAGCACACCATGTTCGCCGTGGGCGCGCTGTACAAGCGGCTGACCTATTTCGACAACGCCATGCACGCCGGCAACTGGAAGTGCCGCGACGAGGGGGGCTTCACCGACGTGGAGGGTCAGGTGTTCGGCATCGTGGGTCTGGGCCGTATCGGTCAGATGGTGGCGGAGCTGGCAAAGGCCTTCCGCATGGAGGTGCTGGTGTTCGACCCGTTCCTGCCCCGCGAGAAGATCGAGAGCATGGGCTGCCGGTGGGCGGAGACGTTTGACGACCTGTGCAGACAGTCCGACGTGATCTCCCTGCATATGCCGCTGACGCCGGAGAACACCCACATGATCAACGACCACTCCCTGTCGCTGATGAAGCCCACCGCGTTTGTCATCAACTTCTCCCGCGGCATGATGGTGGATCTGGACGCGCTGTACCGCGCACTGGCGGAGAAGAAGATCGCCGGCGCCGCGCTGGACGCCTTTACGCCGGAGCCGCCTGATTTCAGCCATCCTATCTACAAGCTGGACAACGTGCTGCTGTCCCCCCACACCGCCGGCATCTCCGAGGCGGCCCGCCGCCGGATGTCCATTCAGGTGGCAAAGGGCATCGACGATGTGCTGAGCGGCCGCGTTCCCGAGTGCTGCGCCAACAAAATGGAGATCTTCCATGTGCAGTAAGCGCCCGCGCTTCTGAGCAAAGGCAAATTTCCCGGCATCAACAGGCGGCCGGAACAACAAAGGCTGTCTGTTTATGTAAATAGAACCCAAAAATTTATTTGAAGGAGAAAGAACATGAAGAAGGCAAAGAGAATCGTTAGTCTTATCCTCGCCCTCGCAATGGCTCTGATGCTGGTGGCCTGCGGCAGCCAGCCCGCCAACTCCAACACCGATGGTGACGGCGACACCCAGCAGGAGACCAAGCTGGATTGGCCCAAGAAGACCATCACCATCATCTGCCCCTACTCCGCCGGCGGCGGCAGCGACCTGATGAGCCGCGCAGTGGCCGACGAGCTGTCCAAGCGTCTGGGCGTCTCCGTCGTTGTTGACGACAAGCCCGGCGGATCCGGCTCCATCGGCATGCAGCTGCTGGCCGCTTCCAAGAACGACGGCTACACCCTGATCCTCACCGCCTGCGGTGCCTGTACGCTGTCCCCCTGGCTGAACGACGTGACTTACACCGATGAGAGCTTCGCCCCCATCTGCCAGGTCTCCGCGTCTCCCTCTTTCATCTGCGTCCGCAAGGACTCCGGCATCACCACCTTCGATGAGCTGGTGGAGAAGGCCAAGGCCAATCCCGGCACCATCACTGTCGGTTCCTCCGGCGCCGGTTCCTCCCACCACATCGGTCTGGCGGCTCTGGGCCTGGGCCTGGCTGACGACGCCAACCTGTTCCAGCACATCGCTTACGGCGGCGGCGCTGAGGCTGTCACCAACCTGCTGGGCGGCCACGTTGATGCCACCGCTACCATCTGGTCCGAGGTCTCCGCTTATGTCGAGTCCGGCGACTTCATCCCCCTGTTCTGCAACGGCCCCGAGACTCCTGACTTCGCCGGCGATCTGCCCTGCGCTGCTGACTACAACCTGACCTCCGACGGCGGCACCTGGTACGCCTTCGCCGCTCCTGCCGGCACCGATCAGGCGATCGTTGACCTGCTGGAGACCACCATCCTGGACATCATGGCGCAGCCCGAGACCGTCCAGACCTTCGAGAACCTGGGCAACCCCGTGGTCCTGCTGGGCCAGAAGGAGATCGCCGAGAAGTGGAGCAGCGGCTACAAGAATGCTGAGACCACTCTGAAGGCCATCGGCATGCTGTAAGCGCGGCGCGCAGAAGCACAAAACGGTTCCAAGCACATAACGGAACGGCCGCCGGGGGATGGCAGCATCCCCCGGGCCGCTCCGGCCCGCTCGAAAAGGAGAAGAATAAGATGGATCTGAATCTGAAAGGCAAGGTCGTAGCCATCACCGGCGGTACTACCGGCATTGGCGCGGAAGTGGCCTTGGGCTTCGCCCGTGAGGGATGCAAGGTCGCCGTGTGCGGCAGAAGCGAAGCCAAGATCAAGGAATTTGAGGAGATGTTTGCCAAGGAGGGCTTCGAGGCCCTTACCTGCAAGACCGACGTCTCCGTAAACGAGGAACTGAAGGCGTTCGTCACCGCCGTGGTGGAAAAATTCGGGCGTCTGGACGTGTTCATCAACAACGCAGGCATCAACTTCAGAAAACCCTTCGATACCGTTACGGAGGACGAGTGGCATCGACTGGTCAATATCAACTTCAAGAGCGTCTTTTTCGGCACGGCCTATGCCGCCGAGGAGATGCGGAAAACCGGCGGCGGTGTGATCCTCAACACCTCCTCCTTCACCTCCACGATCCCCACCTGCGGTATCGCCCTGTACTCCGGGGTCAAGGCCGGTGTGGATCAGCTAACGCGTGTATTCGCCGCAGAACTGGCGGCTGATCATATCCGTGTCAATTCTATCCAGCCCGGCATGGTGGTGACACCGCTGACCCGTGAAAACTGTGAAAAGAACAACGATAAGCTGGTCAGTGCCATTGCCATGAAGCGGCTTGCCTATCCCAAGGATATCGTGCCCGGGTATCTGTTCCTAGCCTCCGACCAGGCCGGCTATATCGACGGCTTTACCATGCAGATCAGCGGCGGCAAGTTCGCAACGCAGAATCCCCATTACAGCTACCGTGCGGAAGGCGAGACCTATTGAGCCGCACGAGATTGGAGTAACGTATGAAAAAATATTGCAGCCTGAACGTGTTCGTCAGTCTGTTCCTGATCATCCTCGGCGCGGCCTGGCTGGTCCTGTGCTATCAGATGAAGGGTGCGGGCATCGGCGACAGCTCCACCTGGGGCACCGGCGCGACCATCCCCAAGTTTATCCTCTACATCTTTATCGCGCTGAATATCTGGGTCTTTATCAGTGAGATCATCGCGGCGGGCAAGCGCCAGGCCGAGGAGACCAACGATCCCAAGAGCAACAGAGGCGCGCTGGTGGTGGTGCTGGAGATCGCAGCGCTGGTCGTCTATGCGTTCGTGATGGAGTACATCGGCTTCATCATTGCCACCATCGCCCTGATGGTAGTGACCATGCTGCTGCTGGGCGAGAAGAACAAGATCCTCCTGGCCGCCGTGCCGGTAGGCTTCACGGCGTTCCTGTATGTGGTATTCCAGTATGCACTGAAGATCACCATCCCCACGCTCTTTATCTAAGGAGGAACACACATGAGTATTTTTGCGACGATGAGCTGGACCGTGCTCCCGCTGTGCCTGCTGGGCACGGCTGCCGGTATTGTGTTCGGCTTCCTGCCCGGCCTGTCCGCTACCATGGGCGTGGCCCTGCTGATGCCCTTCACCTTCAACATGGGCATCATGGACTCCATGGCGCTGCTGCTGGGCGTGTACTGCGGCGGCATTTACGGCGGCAGCATCACCGCCATCCTGATCCGCACGCCCGGTACGCCGGCGGCTGCCGCCACGGTGCTGGACGGCTATCCCCTGACCCAGAAGGGTAAGGCCAAGGAGGCCCTGTCCGCCGCGACGCTGGGCTCCACGCTGGGCGGCCTGTTCAGCTGCGTCATCCTGATCCTGCTGGCCCGCGTTGTGGCCGCTGTGGCGCTGAAGTTCGGCGCACAGGAGTATTTCGCCGTCGGTATCTTCGGCATGAGCATGGTCACCGCCCTGTCCGGCAAGAACCTGCGCAAGGGCATTATCTCCGCGCTGCTGGGCCTGATGCTGTCCACCATCGGTATGGACACCATCTCCGGCGCCACCCGCTTTACCATGGGCAACACCTACATGATGGCCGGTATCGAGACCGTCACCGCGCTGGTGGGTCTGTTCGCCATCTCCGAGATCTTCCAGAAGGTGCAGAAGGGCCGCGACGAGCAGAAAAGCACCGTGGAGGCCTACACCGGCAAGAACCTGAGCCTGTTCCGCCTCATCAAGGAGCATCCCCTGAACCTGCTGCGCTCCTCCATCATCGGCACCATCGTGGGCATCATCCCCGCCACCGGCGGCGGCACGGCCTCCTGGATGAGCTATAACGAGGCGCGCCGCGGCTCCAAGGATCCCGACAGCTTCGGCAAGGGCAACATCGACGGCGTTATCGCCTCCGAGACCGCCAACAACGCCGTTACCGGCGGCGCGCTGGTGCCCCTGCTGGCACTGGGCGTCCCCGGCGACACGGTGACGGCCGTTCTGCTGGGCGCGCTGATGCTCCAGGGCGTCACCCCCGGCCCCATGCTGTTCGTGGACCATGTGGAGACCGTCAACGGCATCTATGTCCTGATGATCCTGGCCAACATCTTCATGTGCATCCTCGGTATGGTGGGCGTCAAGCTGTTCCTGAAGGTGCTGAAGGTCCCCTCCAGCGCTCTGACGGCCTGCGTGCTGGCGCTGTGCTGCATCGGCGCCTTCGCCGTCCGCGGTTACACCTTCGACATCAAGTGCGCGCTGGTCCTGGGCGTGCTGGGCTATCTGTTCAGCAAGACCGACTATCCCATTCCCCCGATCCTGCTGGGCCTGCTGCTGGGCAGCACCGTGGAATCCAACTTCCGCAGAGCCATGTCCCAGACCGGCGGCGACTGGACGACGTTCTTCTCCCGCCCCATCTCCTGCGTGCTGCTGATCATCAGCATCATCGCGTTCTGCTATCCCATTGCAAAGGCTATCATCCATCACTTCAAGGCGAAAAAGGGTACGGTCGCCGCGGAGTGAGTCAACACGAGGCTCAGGCCCGCGCGGCAGTGCGGGCCTGAGCAACCCCCCCGCATTGAATATTTCTCCAAAGGAGAACCTGACATGAAAATCGAACGGCAAACCGAATTGCGGAAGGTGCTGTCGCCGCTGGAGCTGCCAAAGATGGCGGTGGTGGAGCAGCATTTCCCCGATGATGCCATTCAGGATGTTCCCGCCTATCTGCGGGAGCGCCTGATGCCGGAGCATATCCGCTCCCGCATCAAACCGGGCATGAGGGTGGTGCTGACCGGCAGCAGCCGTCAGATCCACGATATGCCGGTGGTGCTGCGGGAACTGGCTTCCTTCGTGAAGGAGCAGGGCGCACAGCCGTATATCATCCCGGCCATGGGCAGCCATGCCGGCGCCATTGCCGAAAAGCAGAAGGAGCTGCTGGAGGGCTACGGGATCACCGAGGAGTTCTGCGGCTGTCCCATCTATTCCAGCATGGAAACGGTGCAGGTGGGCGTTCTGGATAACGGCGACGAGGTGCGGGTGGACCGCTTTGCCCATGATGCCGACGCGGTGATCGTGGTGGGGCGCATCAAGGCGCACACCTCCTTCAGCGGGCCCTACGAGTCCGGGCTGGTCAAGATGATGGCCATCGGCATGGGCAAGCGCGAGGGTGCGGATTCGCTGCACCGCTCCGGCTTCGGCGCCATGGCCGTGCGGATGCCCCAGTACGCCAGACAGGTGTTTGACAGTTGCCGCATCGCCTTCGGCGTGGCGATCATCGAGAACGAGAAGGATCTCACCTGCCGGCTGGAGGTCATCCCCGCCGAGGAGATATTCGACCGTGAGCCGGCGCTGCTGCAGTACGCCAAGAGCCGTATGCCCCGGTTCCTGTTTCCGGAGGCGGATGTGCTGGTGGTCAGGGAGATCGGCAAGAATATCTCCGGCGCGGGCATGGACCCCAATATCACCGGCACGTTCAGCACGCCCTTTGTCACCGGCGGCCTGAAAAAGCAGCGCACGGTGGTGCTGGACATCGCGGAGGAGAGCCACGGCGCCTTTGTGGGGCTGGGCTTCTCCGATGTCACCACGAACCGGGCCTTTGAGAAGCTGCGGACCAACGCGACCTATCTCAACCTGCTGACCTCGACCACCATCCAGTCGGCCCGGATCCCCATGATCATGGAGGACGACAAGCTGGCCATCCAGGCGGCTGTCAAGACGCTGGTGGGCGTGGACAAGAGCAGGGTGCGCATGACATTCATCAAGAACACGCTCTCCATGGAGCGCATCATGGTCTCCGAGGAGCTGCTCCGGGAGATCCGCGGCACCGAGGGCATCACCGTGGTGGAAGAACCCCGGGAGCTGCGCTTTGACGAGGCGGACGCCCTGCTGGAACTGACAGAGTGAGGCCGTCACCCGACACTGCACCATCCGTTGCCGATGCTGCGCATTCGCGGCAGACACAACAAATTGAAGAAAGGAATGCGAGAAATATGGAACAGATCATATTCAAGCCGTCGCTGTACAAGTACAGCAAGTGCAAGGAGTTTGCAGAGAGCTTTTCCCTGAGCGAGCGGGACCTGATCCTGACCAACGAGTACATCTATGCACCGTATTTCGGGGAGCTGAATCTGCCGTGCCATGTGGTGTATCAGGAGAAGTACGGCATGGGCGAGCCCAGTGACGTTATGGCCGAGGCCATCCTGAAGGACATCAGCGGCCTGACCTTTGACCGCATCATCGCCATCGGCGGCGGCACCATCATCGACCTGGCCAAGGTGTTCGCTGTGGCGGATACCATGGACATGGACGAGCTGTATGCCCGTATGCCGGCCCTGAACAAGGCGAAGGAGCTGGTCATCATCCCCACCACCTGCGGCACCGGCAGCGAGGTGACGAATATCGCCGTGCTGAACCGCACCCGCATGGGCACCAAGATGGGCATGGTGGCGCCCACCATGTACGCCGACTACGCCGTGCTGATCCCCGAGCTGCTGGAGGGCCTGCCCCTGAAAGTGTTTGCCACCAGCTCCATCGACGCGCTGGTCCATGCGGTGGAGTCCGCTCTGTCCCCCAAGGCCACGGACTATACGAAAATGTTCAGCTATAAGGCCATCGAGATGATCATACGCGGCTATCAGCACATCGCTGCCAACGGCGCGGACAGCCGCAAGGCGCTGATGGACGGGTTCCTCACCGCCTCCAACTTCGCCGGCCTGGCCTTCGGCACCGCCGGCTGCGGCACGGTGCACGCCATGGCCTATCCGCTGGGCGGCCAGTACCATGTGGCCCACGGCGAGAGCAACTACGCCATCTTCACCGGCGTGATGAAGGAGTACATGCGCCACAAGGCGGACGGCGAGATCGCCGTGATGAACAGCTATCTGGCGGACCTGCTGGGCTGCGGCACGGATGTGGTCTATGAGAAGCTGGAGGAGCTGCTGAACAAGGTGCTGCCCAAGAAGGCACTGCGGGAGTACGGCACGAAGCAGGAAGAACTGCCGGAGTGGGCCAAGTCCGTCATCGACAACCAGCAGCGCCTGCTGCGCAACAGCTTTATCCCCATGACCGAGGAACTGGTCCTGAAGATCTATCAGGATCTCTATTGATTATAAAAGGAGGAAATCATCATGGCACTTATGACAGGCGAGCAGTATATCGAATCCATCAAGAAGATCAATATGCAGGTCTACATGTTCGGCAAGAAGATCGAGGATCCCACCGAGGACCCCATCCTGCGTCCGTCCCTGAACTCTGTCCGCATGACCTATGATCTGGCGCAGATGCCGGAGTATCAGGATCTGATGACCGTGATCTCCCCCTATACCGGAGAGCGGGTCAACCGTTTTACACATATCCATCAGTCCACCGACGACCTGCGCAACAAGGTGAAGATGCAGCGCCTGTGCGGCCAGATGACCGCCGCCTGCTTCCAGCGCTGCGTGGGTATGGACGCCTTCAACGCCGTGTTCTCCACCACCTATGAGGTCGACGAGAAGTACGGCACCCACTACCATGAGAATTTCAAGAAGTTCATGACCTACTGTCAGGAGAAGGACCTGACCATCGACGGCGCCATGACCGACCCCAAGGGCGACCGCAGCAAGGCCCCTCACGCGCAGGATGACCCCGACCTGTTCCTGCGGGTGGTGGAGCGCCGTCCCGACGGCATCGTGGTCCGCGGCGCCAAGGCGCACCAGACCGGCATCCTGAACTCTCACGAGGTCATCGTGATGCCCACCATCGCCATGAGCCCCGAGGACAAGGACTATGCCGTTTCCTTCGCCGTCCCGCTGGACGCTCCCGGCCTGTTCCTGATCGTGGGCCGTCAGAGCTGCGATACCCGCAAGCTGGAAAACACCGAGATGGACGTGGGCAACGCCGAGTTCGGCGGTGTGGAGGCCCTGACGGTGTTCGACGACGTGTTCGTTCCCAATGACCGCATCTTCCTCAACGGCGAGACGGAGTTCGCCGGCATGCTGGTGGAGCGCTTCGCCGGTTATCACCGCCAGAGCTACGGCGGCTGTAAGGTGGGCGTGGGCGACGTGCTGATCGGCGCGGCCGCCGTGGCCGCCGACTACAACGGCGCTGCCAAGGCCAGCCACATCAAGGACAAGCTCATCGAGATGACCCATCTCAACGAGACGCTGTACTGCTGCGGCATCGCCTGCTCCTCCGAGGGCCATCCCACCAAGAGCGGCAACTACATGATCGACCTGCTGCTGGCCAATGTGTGCAAGCAGAACGTGACCCGCTTCCCCTATGAGATCACCCGCCTGGCAGAGGATATCGCGGGCGGCCTGGTGGTCACCGCACCCTCCGAGGCGGATCTGCGCGACCCGAAGATCGGGCCGTATGTGGACAAGTATTTCAAGGGCGTGGGCACCGTGTCCACGGAGAACCGCCTGCGCATCCTGCGGCTCATCGAGAACCTGTGCCTGGGCACCGCGGCGGTGGGCTACCGCACCGAGTCCATGCACGGCGCCGGCTCTCCCCAGGCCCAGCGCATCATGATCTCCCGTCAGGGCAATCTGGCGCACAAGAAGGAGCTGGCCAAGAAGATCGCGCACATCAGCGAGTAAACACAACGTACCGCGCCCGGGCCGGACGGTTCCGTCCGGCCCGGCGCAGAACACAGAACGATGGAAAATTTGCAGGCAAAGATCGAGTCAGTCATAGATGAAAAGCTGCGTCCCCAGCTGCTGCTCCACGGCGGCGGCATGGAGACGGTGCGCCTGGAGGGCGACCGGTATGTGTTCCGGCTCACCGGCCAGTGCGCCGGCTGTCCCAGTGCGTATCTCACCACGGAGGAGGTCATCCGCAGCACGCTGCTGGCGGAGGTGCCGGAGCTGCGTGAGGTGGTGCTGGAGCAGCAGGTCAGCGACGAACTGCTGGCGCAGGCCAGAAGGCTGCTGCACCATGTGTAAGCGGATCGCGGTATACTACTGCGGCGGCTGCAACCCCCGCTATGACCGGGTGCGCGCGGTGAGAGAGCTGCGGGAGCGTTTCCCGCGGCTGACATTCACGCTGCCGGACGAGGGAACGCCGGATGGCTGCCTGGCCGTGTGCGGCTGCACCGCCGGCTGCGCCCGGAGCCGCCTGCCGCAGGGGGCCCCTGCGTATGTGCTGCGAAGCGGTGAGGACCTGACAGCGGCGGGGCAATGGCTGCGAAGCATAGAGACGACAGAAGGAGACGAACATATGAGCTGGAAAGAGCATTACCGGTCCCGCCTGACCACGGCGGAGGAGGCCGTTACCCATATCAAGTCCGGCGACCGCGTGGTACTGGGCCACGCCGCCGGCGAGCCGACATGGCTCACAGACGCCATGGTGCGCAATGCCGCGGCTTACCGCGGCGTGGAGATCGACCACATGCTGGTGCTGGGCGCGTGCGCCTACTGCCAGCCGGAATATGCGGAGAACTTCCGCCACAACGCGCTGTTTGTCAGCCCGCCGGCCCGCAAGGCGGTGGAAAGCGGTCTGGCCGACTTTACGCCTACCTTTTTCTATCGGGCGCCGCAGCTTTTTGAGACCACGCTGCCGGTAGACGTGGCGCTGATACAGGTCACACCGCCGGACGAGAACGGCATGTGCTCGCTGGGCATCTCTGTGGACTACACGCTGGCGGCGGTGAAAAACGCCAAGACCGTCATCGCCCAGGTCAACAGCCGTATGCCCCGCACCTGCGGCGGCGGCAGCATCTCCGTGGAGGAGATCGATGTCTTTGTCGAGCACGATGCGCCCATACTAGAGCTGACGCCGCCGGTGATCGGCCCTGTGGAGGAGGCCATCGGCAGGAACTGCGCTTCCCTCATCAACGACGGCGACACCCTGCAGCTGGGCATCGGCGCCATTCCCGACGCGGTGCTGTCCTCCCTGTACCACAAGCGCGATCTGGGCATCCACTCTGAGATGTTCTCCGACGGCGTGGTGGAGCTGATGGAGCGCGGCGTCATCAACAACAGCAGAAAAACGCTGCACCGCGGTGTCAGCGTCGCCAATTTCCTCATGGGCACCCAGCGGCTGTATGACTTTGTCAACAACAATCCGCAGGTGGAGGTGTACCCGGTGGAGTATGTCAACGACCCGGTGGTCATTGCACAGAACGACAACATGGTGTGCATCAATTCCTGCGTGCAGGTGGATCTCATGGGACAGGTGTCCTCCGAGAGCGTGGGCCTGCGCCAGATCTCCGGCGTAGGCGGGCAGGTGGACTTCGTCCGCGGCGCGGCTATGAGCAAAAACGGCCGCTCCATCATGGCCATGCCCTCCACCGTCAAGGGGAAGGCATCCAAGATCGTTCCGGTGCTGGACGAGGGCAGCGCCGTCACCACCTCCCGCAACGACGTGGACTATGTGGTCACGGAGTACGGTGTGGCGCACCTGACCGGCAAGACCCTGCGCCAGCGGGCGCAGGCCCTCATTGCCATCGCGCATCCCGATTTCCGCCAGGAGCTCATGGAGGTCTACGAAAACCGTTTCCATGAAGCATATCCCACCGGGACCAACGCGTGACCAACAGCATGCCACTGGCGGGGCGCCGGCGGTTCCTCCTTTCTCCGCGGGCGCCCCGCGATCCGATAACATCTTTTCTTTTCTAACCTCACTCTCAACTTTTTCATTTTCTCCTCTCACAATGCGAAGGACCCCGCCTTTTTTCCATAAGGCGGGGTTTTTCGCCAGAAAACAGGGGCGGAGAACAGACGATGAATGACACAGGGGGAACTGTGTATGCTGAAAGCAAAAGGTCAAAACAACAAGATCATCCCGATCCTGCTGGGGATACTGATCTGCGGTGTGTTCTATTTCCTGCCTGTCCCGGAGGCGATGGAACGGTGCGCGGCGGAGGCGGGCTCCAACGGCCTTACCGCTATGCGCGTTCTGGGCGCGATCCTGCTGGCCATCGTGTGGTGGATCGGCGGTGTTTTCCCACATTGGGTGACGACGATCACCATGCTGCTGCTTTGGGTGGTGCTGGGACAGGTGCCGTTTACGAAGGCGTTCTCATCCTACACCAGCACGACGGTATGGCTCGTCATCGGCGCGTTCTGCCTGGCGGCCGCCGTCACAAAAACGGGACTTTTCCACCGGATCACCCTGGGCATGATCCGCGTATTCTCACCGAATTTCGCGGGGCAGACGCTGGCGCTGCTGGTGGTGGGCACACTGTGCGCGCCCCTGATCCCCAGTGCGGCGGCTAAGGCGGTGCTGGGCGCGACGCTGGCGCAGAAAACAGCGGACGCCATGCTGTACCCCGCGAGGAGCCGGGAACGCTGCGGCCTCTTTATGGCGGCGTTTATCGGCTTCTGCATCTCCACGCCGGCGTTTATGAGCGGCAGCGTCTTTACATACTCGATGTACGGCGCGCTGTCTCCCCAGAGCCAGGCGTCCATCTCGTGGCTCTCCTGGCTGGTGGCCATGCTGCCGTGGCTGCTGATGGTTCTGGCCGGCTCGTATGTCCTGATCATCCTGACGGCGTCGCCGCCGAAGGGCAGCGTCCGCATCACCCGCGAGTACGCGCGGGAGGAGTACGCCAAGCTGGGACAGATGCGCGGCGAGGAAAAGAAGGCGCTCTTTCTGCTGGTCGCCGCCGTTCTGCTGTGGGTGCTGCAGGAGGTGGTGCATATCGACGCCGCCGTCACGGCGATGGCTGCGGCCATCCTCTGCTTTGTGTGGCGGCTGCTGGAGGAGAAGGAGATCAGCACGGCGGTCCCCTGGGCGCTGGTGCTGCACATCGGCGGCGTCATCAATCTGGGTACGATCCTGCCCGCGGTAGGGTTGGATCGGTGGATCCAGGAGCTGGTGCTCCCGCTTTTCAGGAATATGTCCACGCCGGTGGAGGCCATCGCCGCCACGTTCGTGCTGGTGCTGGCAGTCCGCGCGGTGATGGTCTCCCAGAACGCGGTGGTGGTCATGATGGTGGCGCTGCTGTCTCCCGTGATGGCGGTGACAGGGGTGAGCGAATGGGGCATCGGTCTGGTCATCCTGGCCACCGGCTCCTGCTGGCTGCTGCCGTTCCAGAACACGGTGTTCATCTCGGCCATGGCCTGTACGGAGGGGACGCTGACCCACGGGCAGACGCTGAAGTACGCCGTCTTTTACGAGCTGTGCTCCCTGTTCGCGTTTCTGGTCTCCATTCCCTACTGGCGCTGGCTGGGCATTGTCACCTGACGCGCCGGAAAAAGCATAACAAAACAGCGGCACGGGCCACAGGTGGCCCGTGCCGCTGTTTTGTCGTTATTTCGGGGCTTTCCGCTTCTGCGTGCCGGGGATGCCCAGCTGGCTGCGGTAGGATGCCACAGTCCTCCGCGACAGCAGCACGCCCATGCCCTGCAATGCCTCGGAGATGGCCTGATCGGAGAGGGGCGCGGTCTTGTCCTCGGCGTCGATGATCCGCTTGACCTGCATTTTGGCATACGCGGCGGAGACAGTCGTGCCGTTGGATGTCTCCAGCTTTGTGGAAAACAGGCTGCGCAGCAGGATGACCTTTGTATCCAGCAGGATGTACTTTTCCCGGATGGCGCGGCTGACGGTGGAGACATTGACGTGGAGCGCCTGCGCAAGGTCGCTCATCGTCATGGGCTGCAGCGGCTGCCCGGAGAGCAGGTACGGCCCCTGCATGCGCACGATATACTCGATGATCTGATGGATCAGCTGATCCCGGCTCTCCACGGCGGCGATCAGCTCCTCAGCCTCCCGCTTCTTCTGCTTGAGATAGTTCTGCGCCTCGCTGTATGCCGCGCTGCCGATCATGGACAGGTATCCCTGATCGCAGGAGAGGCGGCGCCACCTGCGGGAGTACAGCTCCACAGAGAGCTTTCCGCCGTCGCGGTGAATGATGGCCTCCGGAACGGTATACGGCTGCGGCGCCTGGGTCGCAAAGCCGTTGCTGGGGATGGGGTTGAGGGAGCGGACGACCTCAGCCGCCGCCTTCACGTCTTTTTCCGGCAGCTCCAGCAGCGTGGAGAGACCCTTATAATCCTTTTGCGCCAGCAGAGGGAGCCCGTAGCGTATGAGATGCACGGTGGTGGCGGAGAAGTGGGATGTCTGCGCCAGCTGGAGCAGCAGGCACTCGGTCAGGTCCCGCGCGCCGATCCCGGGCGGGTCCAGCGTCTGGATCACGAACAGCGCCTGCTCCAGGTCGAAAAGCGGACAGCCGCATTCCCTGGCCAGCTCGTCCAGCGGACAGTCAAGATACCCGTCGGAATTGAGACAGTGGATGAGGAATACGCAGGCGGGATACAGCCGCTCGTCGAAGGACTTGATATTGGTCAGCTGCCAGATCAGGTAGTCGGAGAGCGTTCGGGAGGAGGCGATATTTTCAATGCCGTTCCAGTCCGCGTCCGGCGGGGCGGAGCCGCCGTACTCCTCGTGATAGGAGAAGGGGACAGGCGTCTCCGGCTTTTCCGCAGTCACCGGCGGGAAGGGCGTTGACTCATAGTCGATCAGGGGATTGGAAAGTGCCGCTTCGTGCAGAAATGAGTCCAGCTGCAGCGCTGAAAGCTGGAGACAGCGCAGGTTCAGCTGTATCTGTGGGGATAACGTCAGTTTTTGCAGCTGCTTCAGCTCACTGCAAAGCTCCATGCCTACGCCACCTTTCACGCAAAATAAACGGCTGCCGCCCGCGCTGCCGAAGCCGGGAGGCCCGCTGGTTTTTATTCATTATACCAGAAAAACCTCTGAGAAGCCAGTGCTATTTTTTCACATAAGAGAAAAGCCCGCGCTGAGGCGGGCTTTTCCCTTAGGAAGGGGAACGGGGAATGAAAAAGTATAGGTAAGATCGTGGGGGGAGCGATCACTACCGGCACGGCGTGATGCGTCGGACGATTTTTTCCACCTCGTCGTAGACGCGGCGGATATCTATGGTGGGGAAGCGGCCGTTCTCATAGAGGATGCGGCCCCGCACCATGGTCAGACGGACCATGGCGCCGCTGGCGGCGTAGACCAGATCGCTTTCCGGTGACAGGCCCGGATGCAGCGCGGGAACGGTCCGGTCCAGTGCGATCAGATCCGCGTCCATGCCGGGGCGGAGCATTCCGGCCTCACCGCCGCGGCCCTGGGAGGCCAGACCGCCCTGCGTGGCCATCTCCAGCACCTGACGGGCCGGCAGCAGGCAGGGGTCGCTGTTCAGCATCTTCTGCACCAGAGCGGTGGTTTTCATCGTCTCGAACGGGTCTGCCGAGTTGTTGGAGCACACGCCGTCCGTCCCCAGCGCCACGGGGATGCCCTTTTCCAGGTAGGGGCGGAGATTGGCGAAGCCGCAGCAGCACTTGTAATTGCTGGCGGGATCGTGGACGATCACGGCTCCGTGGTCCTTCAGGATATGCTGGTCCGTTTCGTCCAGCCAGATGCCGTGTACGGCGGCGACGCGGTTGCGGAAGACCCCGGCCTTTTCCAGCAGGCGGACCGGCGTATCGCCGTAGCGTGTCCGGCACGTCTCCAGTTCACTTTGCGTTTCCGCCAGATGGATATGGATGCCGATGCCGTGTTCCGCCGCCATATCGCCGATATAGCGCCACAGCGCGGGCGGCGTCTGCCAGCAGCTCTGGATGCTGGTGTCGCAGCGGATACGGCCATGGTCATAGCCGTTCCACTGGCCGATGGTGCGCAGGGATTCCTGCACGCCGGCGTGCTGCGCCGGTACGAAAGGCTCCTCTGCGGTGATGCTCTCGCAGATGTTGGCCTTGATCCCGGTGTCCGCCGCGGCGCGGAGCAGCGCTCCGGAGGCGCGGTACATGTCGCTGACGCAGGTGGTGCCGGCGGCCAGCAGCTCCGCAATGCCCAGCATGGCGCCCCAGTAGAAGTCGTCCCTTGTCAGGGAGGATTCCGCCGGCCAGATATACTGCTCCAGCCATTGGGAGAGGGTGCAGTCGTCCTTCAGGCCCCGTAGAAGCGTCATGGGCGTATGGGTGTGGGCGTTGACCAGCCCGGGCATCACCAGCCAGCCGCTGCCGTCAAGGACCCTGCCGCAGGGGGGCGCGGCGGCACCGACAGATTCTATCCTCCCGCCGCAGATCACGAGAGAGGTGTCCCGCAGCACCGGTGGCTGCTGCGGATCCAGCGGGACCAGCGTTGCGTGCTCGATACAGATGCGTTCCATCGGCATGCCTCCCTCATTGTAATTTGTTTCGCTAACAAAATCAGTTATACCAGAGATAAATTCTCCTGTCAACCCCTGAAAAAATTTGCCGTAAAAATTGCATAATCCTACAAAAATGCAGGCATAAGTACATGCTGTGACAAAATAGAGTTGACATTGATTTCTGCCTGTGCTATGTTTTGGTAAACAGTTTGCTGCTGTTTACTAAAAATGTTAAGGAGGATTCTATGAAGAAGATCATTGCGATGCTGCTGTCCGTGCTGATGCTGGGTTCCCTGCTGGCCGGCTGCGGCGAAAAGCCTGCGCAGGACGAGCCTTCCACCGATGAAGGCAGGAAAGAGATCACCATGTGGTTCTGGGGCACGTCCGACTATCAGAGAACTGCCATGGAGAAGTATCTGGTGGAGGGCTTCAATGCTTCCCAGGACGAGTACACCCTGTCCGTGGAGTACCGCGCATCCGTGGATAACGACATCACGGTGGCCCTCTCCGGCGGCGGCGGCCCGGACATCATCTACGGCTCCGGCCCCGCCTTTGTGGCAGGGTATGCGGCCCAGGGGCTGCTGCTGAATCTGGACAGCTACTCCCAGCAGTATGGCTGGAAGGACCGTCTGGTGGACGCCTATTATGATCTGTGCACCACCAACGGCAGCCTGTACAGCCTGCCCGGCGCCCTCAGCGGCATCGGCGTGTTCTACAACGCCAAGCTTCTGGAGGACAACGGCTGGGCCGTGCCCACCACCTATGACGAGCTGGTCGCGGTGATGGATCAGGCCATCGCCAAGGGCCTGCACGGCGGCATCATCGGTGCCAAGGACTGGCGCTACACCAACGACTGGCCCGTGAGCATGCTCTTTGCCAGCGTGGCCGGTCCCGAGGCTGTCTACAAGTGCCTGACCGGTGAGCAGAAGTGGAACTCCCCCGAGATCACTGCGGCCACCGAGGAGCTGGTGAAGTGGTACAACGCCGGTTACTTCGGCGGCGAGGACTACTGGAACGTGGATGCCAACGAGTCCTGCCAGATGCTGCTGGACGGCGGCACGCCCTTCTTCTTTGCGCCGCTCAACGGTTTCCAGTGGCTGAAGAACGTGGCCACCTCCGAGGAGCAGCTGGCGGACATCGGCTTCATGCCCATGCCCAGCAAGAACAGCGACAACCCCGCCGTGATGCTCGGCTCCGTCTGCACCTTCTCCATCAACGCCAAGAGTGAGAACCCCGACGGCGCCGCCGCAGTGATGGATTACATGATGACCGCCGATTTCGCGTCCGATATGTCCGCTGAGTGGCCCGGCTACTGGGGCCTGCCCCTGAAGGGCCTGACCAGCATGGATACCTCCGCCTTCACCGGCCTGTCCGTGCAGTACATGAAGGCGTGCGCCGACACCATCGACGCCCTGAACAGCGGCAGCTTCGGCTACATGGCCTCCGGCTGCTTCCCCGCTGTGACCTATGAGACGTGCATCGACATTGATACCGTCTGGCTGGGCAGCCAGTCCGTGTCCGACTTCCTGGATGCGATGGATGCCGCCTATGCCGAGGATGTGGCCGCGGGTTCCGTGATCCCCGTTCCCCAGCCCACGTTCTGATCTGCACCTCTGACAGTGCGGGGCGGCCATACAGCCACAGGCCGTATGGCCGCCCCGCACCCTATTTCGACTGCCACTTTCAAGGAGGACATCATGCTGAAGACTGTCCGAAAAAAAGCGTATCTGATCCTGCTCCTGCCGGCGCTGCTCATCAGCATCAGCGTCGTGCTGATCCCGGGCATCCAGACGATCTACGCCTCTTTTACCGATTGGAACGGTTTTGCCGCGGAAAAGCATTTTCTGGGGCTGCAAAACTACATCAAACTTTTTCACAACGAATATTTCCGGATCGCCATCAAGAACAACATCATCTGGATGGCCCTGTTCCTGACGGTGCCGGTTGTGGTCGGCATGGGCATGGCGCTGCTTCTGCTGCAGCGCAAGCGCAGCCGGAATATCCTGCAGATGATCTTCCTGATCCCCTATGTGCTGGCCCCTGTGGTCACAGCCATGATCTTCAAGAATATCATTTACAGTCCCACCTCGGGCTTTATCCATTTCCTCAATGAGCTGAACATCGGATTGAAGCTCTCCAATCCCCTGACGAACCGGCAGTTCGGCATCATAGCCGTGGCCGCCGTGGATATGTGGCATTTCTGGAGCTATCTGATGATCATCTATCTGGCGGCGCTGCGGCAGACGCCCCAGGAGCAGCTGGAGGCGGCGCGGCTGGACGGCGCCAATTTCCGCCAGCTCTTTTTCAATGTGTATCTGCCCAACATCCGCCCCACCGTACACCTGCTGTCCATCATGATCGTGATCTTCTCCTTCCTGGCCTTCGATTACGTGAATCTGCTGACGCAGGGCGGCCCGGCCCATTACACGGAGGTGCTGGCCACGCTGGCCTACACCAGCGCCTTCTCTGAACGGCGGCTGGGCATGGCCTCCGCCATCTCCGTGACCATGAGCATATTCGGACTCATCGCCTCCGTGATCTATACGAGGCTGACCATGAAAGAGGAGCGTGATTGACGATGAAACAGAAAAAGAGTTCCCAGATCCTGCAATGGGTCCTGATCGGGATCATGATCGTGATCGCGCTGCTGCCGCTGTATCTGGTGGTCATCAATGCGTTCAAGAGCCACGGCGACATCGTCCGCAACCCGCTGGCGTTCCCCACGGAGCTGTATTGGCAGAACTTCGTGAAGGCGTGGAAGACCGGCAATTTCGGCAGAGGGTTCCTCAACAGCCTGCGGCTGGTGACGGTGACTGCCGTGATCGTGCTGATCGCCTCCTCGCTGGCCGGTTATGTGCTGGGGACCAAGCGGTTCCGGGGCATGAAGGTCATCCATGTCTATTTCCTGCTGGCCATGACCATCCCGGTGCAGCTGTTTCTGTTCCCGCTGTACGGGACCCTTTCCAAGTTGGGTCTGATCGGCAACGTCTACGCCGTGTGCTTTATCATCGCGGCGGTGAATATGCCGCTGGCCGTCATGCTGATGCGTACCTTCTTCATGAAGGTGCCCATTCAGCTGGAGGAGGCCGCCCGCATCGACGGCGCCAATACCTGGCAGATGCTGACCCGTGTGGTGCTGCCCATGGTGCGGCCCGGCTTTATCACGGTGGCGGTGCTCATCGTCCTGAATGCGTGGAACGAGTATCTGATCTCCTCCACGTTCCTGCAGGGGGAGAAGAACTTTACCGTCACGCTGGACTATCTCTCCCTCAACGGTGCGTCCGTTACATTCGACCAGGGCATGAAGATGGCCGGCGCGCTGATGATCATTTTGCCCATCCTGGTGTTTTTCCTGTCTTTGCAGCGGTACTTTGTGGACGGCCTGACCAACGGCGCCGTCAAAGAATAACGGAAGGAAGGTATCCGATGATGAATGAGGTGCTGAATAACCCCATGCGGGAGAATGCGTGGGACGTGCCGGCGCTGGTGCGCAGCCAGTGCGCGGAGATCGAGCGCAGTGGCCGTATGGTCCTGACGACGCCGGAGATCTGGCAGCTGCGGCGGATCATCGTCATAGGCTGCGGCGATTCCTACGCGGCGGGACTGTCCATGAAGCCTGCGATGGAACGGCTCACCGGCCTTCCTGTGGAGGTGATGCCCGCCATGCAGCTGGCCCGCTATGCCGCGCCCGACACCTTCGGCAAGCCAGGCAGTACGCTGGTGATGGCGGTGAGCAATTCCGGCGCGGTGGCGCGGGTGGCGGAGGCCGTACAGCGCGCCCGCCATTACGGCTGCCTGACGCTGGCGATCACCGCGAAGCCGGAGTCCGCGCTGGCAAAGGCGGCGGAGAAGCGCATTCCCATTTCCATTCCCGCGTTTCCCGCCGGCTCCGGCAACGGCGTGCGCAGCTATGCCGTCTCCATGCTGTCGCTGCTGCTGACGGCCATCCGGATCGGCGAGGTCCTGGGCCGGTATATGATGACGGATTCCGAGGCGTACCGCAAGGCTGTCTGCGGCTATGCCGACGCCATGGCGGAGGCGCTGACCCGGCTGGACCGGCAGATGTGGGAGCTGGCGCAGGCCAATACCAGCCGCGAGCTGTTCGACTTTGTGGGCTCCGGCGGCAGCAACGGTACGGCGTGGTTCAGCCAGGCCAAGATCATCGAGGCCACCGGCGACTACGCCGCCTGGAGCGACATGGAATCGTGGATGCATCTGAACTGCTTCTTCCGTGCGCTGGACAGGAAGTTCACCGCCGTGTGGGCCGAAGAAAACGGGCCGGACCGCAGCCGCGCCGAGGAGACCATCTCCGCCATCGCGGCCATGCGGGGCACGGTGGTGGTCATCACCGACGGGCCGGCATTTCCGGTGCCGGACGGCGCGGTGTCCGTGGTGCTGCCTGCGGCGGCCTATGACTGGCTGAGCCCGCTGCTGAACTACCTGCCCATGGCGCTGTTCGCAGGCTATCTGTGCGAGCTGAAGCACGAGTCCTACGGGCGCGGCGGCCGGGACGACTGGGCGGTGACCGCCACAACGAAGCTGCTGACAGACAGCAGGATCGAAATTCTGTGAGGTGATAGTATGGTACGGGAACTGACTTTTGAGACGCAGAAGAACGATGTGCTCTCCCTGACGGAGCAGATCGAGGCCGTTGTGGCGGAAAGCGGCGTGCAGGAGGGCCTGTGCGTGATCCACAGCCCCCACACCACTGCCGGCATCACCATTACCTCCAAGTGGGACGAGACAGGCTGGGCGGACATCAAGAGCGAGATGCGGCGGATCGTCCCCACCCGCGTGGACTTTGCCCACCAGTTCGACACGCCGGAGGATGCGGCGGGCCACATCAAATCCCTGCTGGTGGGCTGCGGGATGACGCTGATCGTCTCCGGCGGCAAGCTGCTGCTGGGCAGCTCGCAGGGCATCTTTTTCCTGGAATTTGACGGCCCCCGCAAGCGCAAGTGCGTGGTGAAGATCGTGGCAGACGCCAAGGAGTGAAAGACATATGAGCGAAAGAAAGAAGATCATTCTCAACTGCGACCCGGGAACGGATGATTCCCTTTGCATTATCATGGGCCTGATGAGCCCGAAGGTGGAGCTGCTGGCCGTGACCGCGGAGAGCGGGAACTTTACCAGCGACAAGAGCAGCGAGCACGCCCTGCAGATCATGGACCTGATGGACCGCCATGACGTGCCGGTGGCACGGGGCATGCTGCATCCGCTGGTGCGCAAGCACCCCTCCGACCCCTATTCCCACGGCCCCGATGGACTGGGCGGGCACTTTTTCCCTGCACCCAAGGGCAAGGTCATCGACAAGCACGCCGCTCTGGTCATCATTGACGAGGTGATGAAGTACCCCGGTGAGGTCACCATCCTCAGCACCGCGCCCCTGACCAACGTGGCGCTGGCCTTCATGCTCAAGCCGGAGATCATCCCCATGGTGAAGGAGATCTGGCACCTGGGAGGCTCCTACGGCGTGACGCCCTACGCCTTTTCCAACGCCACGGGCGACAACCCCATGAGCGAGTGGAATGTCTATGTGGACCCCGAGGCGGCCGCCATCGTGTACGGCAGCGGTGCCAAGCTGACCACCATCGGACTGGATGTGGCTTTCAACCCCGAGTGGGTGACCATCCTGCCGGAGACGCTGGAAAAGCTGGCGAAGGTCAACTCCGTACCCAGCCGCTACGCGCTGGAGATCATCGACTACATCGACAGGAACAACTCGCTGCCGGATCTGTTCAACAACGGGCCTATCGACACGGTGGCCATGTGCTCCGTGATCTGCCCCGAGATCCTGCAGACCCAGGAGATCTCGGTGCTCATCGACACCAGCGACAACCAGCTCACCCGCGGCATGACCATATGGGACCGCCGCAACCACTTCCAGTGGGAGGGCCTGGACCGCATCCGGACGGCCTGTGCCATCGACACCGCCATGTATAACCGGGTGTTCTTTGAGAGCATCACCGGCCTTGCCTACGACGAGGTGTGAGCATGCCGACCATTCACAACCAGGCGCCGGCGGGGAGCATCGCCCCCACGGTGCTGATGCCGGGCGACCCGCTGCGGGCGGACTATATCGCCCACCGCTATCTGAAGGACGCCGTACTGCTCAGCCGGGTGCGGGGCATTCCGGTGTACACCGGCCTTTTCCGGGGCGTGAAGGTCTCCGTGATGGCCAGCGGCATGGGAGCAGGCTCCATGGGCATCTACTCCCACGAGCTGTTCCACGACTACGACGTGCAGCGCATCCTGCGGGTGGGCACGGCGGGCGGACTCAGCCCCCGGCTGCAGCTGCGGGATCTGGTGCTGGCGCTGTCGTGCAGCACCGATTCCGGCTTCGCGTCGCAGTTTGAGCTGCCCGGACAGTACGCGCCCTGCGGCTCCTTCCCGCTGGCGCAGGCCGCTGCGCGGACCGCAGAGGACATGGGCCTGCGGGTGCAGGCGGGGATGCTCTTTTCCGGTGCGGCCTTCCACTATCGGGACGATTACCTGCGGCGCTGGGCCGATGCAGGAGCGCTGGCGGTGGAGATGGAGACGGCGGCGCTCTATATGAACGCGGCCAGCGCCGGGCGGGAGGCTCTGACGCTGTGTACCGTGACGGATATGGTATTCAGCGGGGAGCACTGCAGCCCCGAGGAGCGTCAGACATCGCTGGACGATATGCTGCTGCTGGCCCTGCGGGTAGCGGTGGAGTGAGCCGGCGCGCCGCGATTCGCATTTGCAAATGACGGAAAATGTGTTTATAATGTAATTAACTGTATTTTGTACATGATTTTGGCATAGGGGCAGTTCCCCATACACCAAACAGAGAGGGAGACATTACCGTGAGTGAGAAGAAAACGACCGTGAGAGAGATCGCCAGAGAGGCCAACGTATCCATTGCCACCGTGTCACGTTTCCTGAACCAGGATTACAGCGGCATGAGCGAGGACACCAAGCAGCGGCTGGCCGTCACGGTGGAGACACTGGGCTATGTGAACCCCCGCGCCAAGCAGAACCGCACGGCGGCTCTGGTGCTGCCGGGCATCGCCGACCCCTTTTTCGCTTCACTGGTGGAGACGGTCTCCGCCGCGCTGGAGCGGGCGGGATTCTCGGTGCAGCTGTGTCTGACCCACGATTCTCCCGAGCAGGAGGAGCACGCCATCCGCCGGCTGCTGACGCCGGCCGTTTCCGGCGTCGTCTATATCAGCACGGTGACATCCAAGGAGAACTGTTATGACCTGCTGAAAAACGCGGGAAAGCCTTTTGTGGTGCTGGACAACTACCTGTCGGAGTACAATGCGTTTGCGCTGGTCTTTTCCAACGGCGTCTACGCGATGTATGAGGCCACCAATTATCTGCTGGCGCGCGGCCACCGGAGGATCGCCTATCTGTCCGGCATGCGCCTTGGCATGTTCGAGCATTACCGGTATCAGGGCTATGTGAACAGCCTGCTGGACGCCGGCCTGCAGGTGGATCCCCGCCTGGTCCGGTTCGTGGGCTTCAACCAGCAGGACGGCTACAATGGCTTTCAGGACCTGCTGAAGGCGGGAGAGGAGTTTTCCGCCATTATCTGCGAAAGCGACCTGCTGGCGGCCGGCGTTTATCAGGCCTGCCATCAGGCGGGGCTGCGCATCCCGGAGGATGTGTCTGTGATCGGCTTCAATAACTCGCTGGTCTGCACGCTGCTGGAGCCTGCGCTCACCAGCGTGGATCAGCAGCTGGACATTCTGGCCGAGCAGGCGGTGCAGGTGCTGGAGCAGCAGATCCGGGGCGAGGTGCTGTCGGAACGCACCAAAAAAGTTCCCACCAAACTGGTCTGCCGCGACTCTGTGCGCTCTTTGGCAGGGTCCGGCGAGAAAGGAACATCTATATGAAATATGTTGTGGCGGGCAACGCCGTCGCTGACTGCATCAACTACGCAGACGGCAGCTCCGCGGGCTTCCGCCCGGGCGGCGCCACGCTGTTCGCGCTGACCGGCATCCAGCTGTGGACCGACGACGTGCTCTTGTGCGGCGGCTTCGGTGAGGACTATATGCAGCAGCTGGGCGACTATCTGGAGCGGAACCACATCGACCGGCGGGGCTTCAACGTCCGCGACCCGCACCATCCCATCAACTATATGTACTACCGCGACGAGGGCGGCTGGGACACCAAGACGGTACACGGCTTTGCCCACTATGACCGTCTGTGCTGCAATCCGGAGGAGGACGGGCTTCGCCGTTTCCTGATGGACGCCAGAGCCGTCACCACCTTCCGCGGCGAGGATCCCGCGTTTTTCCGGGAGATGTTCGCCTTGCAGGAGGAGTTTGGTTTCCGCTTCGGCTGGGAGATACGGGGCAGCATGTGCGTACCGGAAAAGCTGCCGCTGATCCGCCAGCTTCTGGAGCGGGTGGACGCCTTCTCCCTGAACGGGCCGGAGGCCTATACGCTTTTCGGCGTGGACAGCGATCAGGCGGCCATCGACGCGCTGCTGGCGCTCCATGTGCCGCTGGTGATCTTCCGCGTGGGCAAGCGGGGACTGTATGTTCTGAAGGACGGCGAGGTGCTGTTTGCCCCCAGCTTTGAGAAATATCCCGTCGTGGACGTGACGGGCTGCGGCAATACCTCCACCGCCTCCGGCTTTTACGCCTTCTGGGAGGGCATGGACATCTACGATATCGCCGCCTATGCCAACGTGGCGTCCGCCCACAACCTGCGGGTCTACGGCGCCATGGACCTGGGACCGGCGCAGCGGGCCGAGGCACTGGCGGACGCAGCCGCCTTTTCCCGCCAGCTGCGGGCGACCCAGACCGTACAGCGAGGGACGTAGGGATGATCGAGAAAAATCATGAGATCTACCGGCGCCACGAGATGGAGCATATGCGCCGCATCCACCCCAATCTCTCCCACATGCCGGAGGGCGGGCTGAAGATCGGGGGCAGACCCAGCTTTACCCAGATGGACCCGTCCAAAGCCGGCGACTACATACTGCTCACGGTGCGGGATCCGCTGTGCACCTATGAGGAGGATCCCGCCCGGCAGATCGCCCGCCATCTGGAGAACGCGGAGTGCATCGGCCAGTCCGGCATGTTCACGTCGTGGTCCGGCTGGTACAAGGGCGCGCACATCCCCGCCGTCAGCGGCGGCAGCGGCTCGCCGGAGATGGAGCTGGCGCTGTACGACTACATGGAGAACACGGCGGCCCATACCTATCTGCGGGTGGGCGGCTCCGGCGGCATCGGCACCGATGTGCACCCCGGCGATGTGGTGATCTCCAGCGGCGTGGTGCGGAGCGAGGGCATGACCAAGGCCTATATCCCCGCCGAGTATCCGGCAGTGAGCCACTACGAGGTGGTGAACGCACTGGCCGCGGCGGCGGACCGGCTGCACGTCCCCTTTCATGTGGGAGTGACGCTGTCCATCGACAGTGATGTCATCGGCTGCGGCCCCGCCGTGGGCGGGTATCTGCAGCCCTGGAACCTGGACGTGCTGGGTATCTACAACCGTGCCAACGTCCTGAACGGCGACAGAGAATCGGCGGCAGTGGTGACGCTCAGCGCGCTTTTCGGGCGGCGCGGCGGCTCCGTCTGCAGCGTGACGGACAATGTGGTAACGGGCGAGCGCTTTCAGGCGGGGATCGCTGAGAATATCGAGATCGACATTGCCCTGGAGGCCTGCGCCCTGCTGGAGCGCATGGATCGGGCCAAGGGCGGAAAGACCTATTGGCATCCGGAGATGAGCCTATGAAACGAAAGATCATACTGGACTGTGACCCGGGCATGGATGACTCCATGGCCATCGTGCTGGCCGCCAAGGCGGCGGCGCTGGAGCTGCTGGCAGTGACCACGGTATGCGGCAACTACCCGCAGGAGGTCACCTGCGTCAACGCCCGGAAGATGCTGGAGCTGCTGGGCAGGACGGACATTCCGGTGGCGGCCGGGGCGGCGCAGCCGCTGGTGCGCCGGGCGCCGGCGGACCCCTTTACCCACGGCGCCGACGGACAGGCGGAGAATTTCCTGCCGGCGCCCGCGATGGCGCTGTCACCCCACGGCGCGGCGGATGAGATCATCCGCCTGGCCCGTCAGCATCCCCATGAGGTGACGGTGCTGTGTACAGGCCCCATGACGAACCTTGCCGCCGCCATCCAAAAGGAGCCGGCCCTCACGGAGCTTCTGAGCGGCGTGATCGCCATTTCCGGCGCGTTCGGCTTCAATGAGGCGTCCTTCGCCAATGCCACCGGCGACACGCCCCAGAGCGAGTGGAACGTCTATGTGGACCCCGAGGCGGCGGACATCGTGTACCGCTCCGGCATCCCGCTGACGGCGCTGGGGCTGGATGTGGCCACCTGCCTGTCCTCCGACTTTACGCAGGAGGAACTGACGGCACTGGAGGAGAGCCCCCGTCCGGAGGCCCGGTTCCTCCGGCAGGCCATCCGCTATGTCAATGGCCGGGGCTATGCGTCCTACTGCACGGTGATCGACTGCATGGCGGTGGCCTATGCGCTGGACCCGACGCTGGTCCGCACCCGGCTCTGCCGCGTGGGCATCGAGACAAAGGACGGCCTGACGCTGGGCATGACCGTGCGGGACGGGCGGCACCATCATGTATGGGAACACCTGCCGCTGGTGCAGGTGGGCGTGACGGCGGACGACCGCCGATTTCTGGAGCTGGTCATCCGGCTCGTACTGCAATAGGAGGTGCAGCTGTGAAGCAGGCGCTTTATATCGCCGGTCCCGAGTGTTTTTACCGCGATGGGACGGCGCAGCTGGACGCCATGCGGCGGGAAGCCGAGGCGTGCGGATACGATGTGACCCTGCCCAACGATACGCCGTTGGATCTGGGGCACGAGGATCTGCGCCGCAACGCCGACGCGATCTTCCGCAACTGTGCCGACAGCATGGAGCGGTCTACCGCCATCCTCTGCGATCTGGCGTTCTATCGGGGGCCGGAGCCGGATGGCGGCAGTATCTACGAGCTGGGCATGGCCTACGCCAAGGGGATACCCTGCTATGGCTATACCCGCGACAAGCGGGCCATGTGCTGGAAATACCAGGGGAGCACCCTGCGGGACGGGCGGCTTTATGACCGGAAGAACAGGCCGCTGCCCTATGCCGAGCTGCCCTTTTCCCCCAATGTGGTGGGGGCGGTGAAGATCGTGGAGGGCGGTTTTTCCGACTGTCTGGCGCTGTTCCGTGTGGATCAGGAGGAGGCACGCAAGCACGGCGCTGCCGCGCCTGTGCCGCCGCCGGAGGAGCCTCCCCACGCAAAACCGATCCTCTATCTGGCGGGGCCCCAGCGCTGGGACCTGTCGCCGGACTACCGGGAGGCGGTGGAGGCAGGCCGCGCCTGCGGCTTTGAGGTGGTCACGCCGCTGGATCACATGGAGCCCTGCGCAGCGGGGGCGGACCCGTACCGCCGGGCCTATCGGACGCTGCTGCGCAATGCCCGCCATGTGCGTCAGTGCGACGTGCTGCTGGCGGATCTGCGTGATTTCCACGGCTGGGAGCCGGAGAGCGACACAGCCTTCGAGTGCGGCATGGCCTTCCAGTGGGGCAAGCGGATGTACGGCTGGATGCCGGACGCCCGCCCCATGCGCCAACGAGTCCCGAACCTCGGGCCGGAGCAGGAGTGGCGGGATGCCTGCGGCTGCAATGTGGAAAACTTCGATTACCCGCTGAATTTGATGTTCTCGTCCTCCATGCCCATCAGCGATGAACCGCTGGAGGTGCTGGTGCGGCGGATCGCCGAGGAGATGCATCTTGTGTAAGCGCCGCCGCTGACGGCGCATCGCTGCCTGCAATGACCGATCCCCCCTGATGCGGAGGTCATCCTGCATCAGGGGGGATCGTGTCTGTTATCCGGTTTTGGGAAAACGTGCCTTGGCGCGGGGGTGCTCCGCCGGGTCATTCCAGCACCGCGCCTTCCCAGGTGGGGCCGACCATCCGGCTGTACCGCTGCAGATAACTGCTGCTGACCATGGGCGGCAGCGGCGTCCACGTCTTGCGGCGCTCCGCCAGCTCCTCCTCACTGACGTCGATGGTCAGGGATTTCCGGTGCAGGTCGATGTGGATGATGTCACCGTCCCGCACCAGCGCGATGGGGCCGCCCAGTGCCGCCTCCGGCGAAACGTGGCCGATGCACGGCCCGCGGCTGGCGCCGGAGAAGCGCCCGTCCGTGACCAGCGCGCAGCTGTCGCCCAGGCCGAAGCCCATCAGCGCCGAGGTGGCGGACAGCATCTCCCGCATACCCGGGCCGCCCTTCGGCCCCTCGTATCGGATCACGATCACGTCGCCTCTGCGTATCTCTCCGTTCCGGATGGCCTGAATGGCGGCCATCTCCCGGTCAAAGACCCGCGCGGGACCGGTGTGCTCCCACATCTCCGGCGCCACGGCGGTGCGCTTCACGCCCGCTCCCTCAGGTGCCAGATTGCCCTTCAGCACGATGAGACCGCCCTGCGGCGCCACCGGCGTATCCGCGTGATGGATGACATCCGGCGCCCAGGTGCCCTCCACGTCGGCCAGCACCTCGGCCCAGGTCTGGCCGGTGACGCACTGCTGGGACAGGTCCAGATACCGCTGGCCCAGCTCCTTCATCACCGCCGGGATGCCGCCGGCCTGATGCATGTCCCACAGGGTGTATTTCCCGGAGGGCTTGATGCAGGCCAGATACGGCGTGGCGTCCCCCGCCTGGTTGAATTCCTCCGGCTCCAGCTTCAGGCCGAAGGCGCCGGCAATGGCGGGCATATGCAAAAAGGTATTGGTGGAACCGCCGATAGCCGCGCTGACCCGCAGCGTGTTGCGGAAGCTCTGCTCCGTGATATAGTCTCTGGGGCGGCGGTTTTCCTTCACCATCTGCATGACCAGCTTTCCGCTGTCCCGCGCATAGCGCAGCTTATCCGCCTGCACGGCGTGGCAGGTGCCGCAGCCGGGCAGCGTCAGGCCCAGCGGCTCCATCAGGCAGGACATGGTATTGGCCGTGCCCATCATGGGACAGGAGCCGGCCATCCCGCAGGCGCACTGCTCCATGGCGTCGTATTCCGCCTGCGTGATCTCGCCGGCAGCCAGACGGCCCGCGGCCTCCCGCACCTCCCAGCCGCCGCCGAAGGCGTGGCCCTTATAGCTGTTGGGGATCATGGGACCGCCGGTGACGATGACGGCGGGGATGTTCAGCCGTCCGGCCGCCATGGCCATGGCCGGTACGATCTTGTCGCAGCTGGCCAGCATCACGATGCCGTCCAGCCGCTGGGACTCCGCCATGACCTCGACGCTGTCGGTGATCAGATCCCGGGAGGGCAGCACATAGCACATCCCGTTGTGGGCCTGGGTGATGCCGTCGCAGATGGCGATGGTGTTGCACTCAAAGGGCTGTCCCCCTGCGGCGATGACGCCCTCCTTTACGGCGGCGGACAGCTCCCGCAGGTGCTTATGGCCCGGGTGCATCTCGTTCCAGGAGTTGATGACGCCGATAAACGGTTTCTGCATCTCCTCTTTGCCGATCCCCGTGGCATACAGCAGGACCCGGTTTCCCGCGTTGATGATGCCGTCCGTCATCTCACCGCTGCGCAGCTTTCTGATGGGTTCCATAGTGGCTCCTTTCTCCTGCCATCCGCCGGCAGGGCGGCCGTTTTCATTCTGTCAGCAGCGTCCCGCGGGACGCTGCTTCTGCTTTTCATTTTACACTTGCGTTCCCGGCCTGTAAAATATATACTTATCAAAGGTTCTTCTATAAAAATAGAACATATTCCACACGGCTTTCGGAGGGATGACCATGATCTCTTTCCTGCAGCTCCGCTATTTTCAGGCGCTGGCAGAGGAACAGCATCTGACCCGCACGGCGGAAAAACTCTACATCTCGCAAACGACGCTGTCCACCATGATCTCCCGCCTGGAGCGGGAACTGGGGGTGCGCCTGTTTGACCGGCAGGGCGGCGGCCTGCGGCTGAACAAATGCGGAAAGGAATATCTGCAGTATGTGAACGGCGCGCTGTTGATGCTGGCCGACGGAGAAAAGGCCGTCCGGATGCTGGGGCGGCCGGAGGATACCGACACACTTTCGCTGGCGGTGAGCGGCACCAACGCCTGGGGGGACACCATCATCGACTTTCAGCGAACACATCCGGCGTACCGGATCACCCAGCAGAGCGAGGCCATGCCCGCCCTGCTGGACAATCTGCTGTCCGGACGGCTGGACATGGCGCTGGTGGGCGTGGGCGACCTGCAAGACAGCCATCTGGAGCATCTGGTGCTGCAGGAGGGGCGTATCCTTGCGTGTCTCCCCCGCGGCCATCGGCTGGAGGGCCGTGGGGCGCTTCATCTGTCCGACCTGAGGGAGGAGCCGATCATCTCCACCCTCCGCGGCCTGCCCTACACCGCTTTCTGCATGGATATGTTCCGCCAGGCCGGTGTGACGCCCCGCATCGCGGCGGAGTGTGATTACCCCATGCGTCCCCGCCTGCTGAACAGCGGCCTGGGGATCGCCCTGCTGTACGGGCCTTCGCTGGAGCAGCCGGTGGTGGCGGAGATGTTTCGCCCCTTCCCCTGCATCCCCCTTATGGATGACTGTGCCGTGCGCCGTCTGGCTCTGTTCTGGCGCGGCGGACGGCGGCTCACCCCCGCCATGCGGGACTTTATCGCTTTTCTGAAGGCCCGTTACCCCCTGCCGGCACAGCAGGCACCGGATGGGGCCGATGCGCGGCACGACTGAACAAGGCGGCGCCGGTACTGCCGGCCCGTGAAAAAGCCCCGCCCTTTCCATGCGAAAGGGCGGGGCTTTCCGTGTGCTTACACCGTGGCGTCCAGCGGGATGCGCTGGCGGCCCACCTGCACCCAGTGGACGCGGACGGCACCGGAGTCCTGCTCCGTGGCGCAGAAGCCCACGCCGTCCATGGCGCCCTCCACGGGGACGCCGCCGCTGAACAGCGCCGCGAACCGGCGGATGTAGCCCAGCAGATCGCGGATGACGGTGGTGGGGAGATCCGGCTCCAGATAGTCAAAAAACTTATGCATGATGAATTCCTCCCTGAACATATCATGAAATTTTTTCTGCTTCATGTTCTCTTCCGTGTCAGTGTAGCCATCATACCAAGAGAAGTGTCCCGAAAAACGGACAGTGCGTGCCGGGCTTGTGCTTTTTGCGGCGGCGTGATACAATACGGACAAAGAAACAGGTCAGGAGGCGGGACACCGTGACAGAGACTGTGAATATGCCCCAGCTGGCGGTCCATGACCGCTGCACCGGATGCGGCGCGTGCAGCAGCGGTTGCCCAAAGGGGGCCATCCGCATGGTGCCGGACAGGGAGGGGTTCCTCTATCCGGAGATAACGGACGGCTGCGTCCAGTGCGGCCACTGTGCCCATGTGTGCCCGGTGCAGAAGCAGCGGGAGCACCGCACGGCGCCCCAGGTGTTCGCCGTGTGGAGCCGGGACGAGGCCGTGCGGCAGGCGTCCACCTGCGGCGGCGCGTTTTCGGCGCTGGCGGAGTATGTGCTGGAGGGCGGCGGCGTGGTGTTCGGCGCGGCGCTGGACCGGGAGCTGCGGGTGGTGCATACGGCGGTGAAGAACGTCCATGACCTGCCCCGGCTGCGGGGCATGAAGCCGGTGCAGAGCGACATCGGCGACGCCTATCAGCAGGTGCGGCTGTATCTGGACCAGGGACGGCAGGTGCTGTTTTCCGGCACGCCCTGTCAGGTGGACGGGCTGTACCGCTATCTGGGAGAGCACCCGGAGCGGCTGCTGACCTGCGACATGGCCTGCGGCGGCGTGTGCAGCCCCGGTGTGTGGGCGCAGCTGGTGAAGTCCATGGCCTACGTCAAGCAGCGCCGTCCCACGGCGGTGGAGTTCTGCGGCAAGCTCACCGGCGACCGGGAGCGGCGGTTCCGGGTGCAGTTCGAGGGCGGCGGCCGCTATGACGCGCCCATGGGCAAGTGCGAGCTGGGCCGGGGCATCGCCCGGCGGCTTTTCATGCGTCCCGCCTGCCATCACTGCACCTACGCCACCACGGACCGGCCCGGCGACGTGACGCTGGGAGATTTCAGCGGCGGCAGCTTTGCCCCGGAGGAGAAAAAGAGCGGCGTGTCCATGCTGCTGATCAATACCGTCAAGGGCGCGCAGGTGTTCGATATACTGCCGCTGGAGAAGCAGCACCGGACGCTGGAGGAGGCCGCGGCCTGCTGCGCCGCCCTGCGGGAGCCGCCGGCGGCTCCGCTGGAGCGGGAGCAGTTCTTCCGTGCCATGGAGCAGCTGCCCTTCCAGCAGGTGCGCGCCCGGTTCCTCTCGGTGATGCAGTACCAGAGCGGCGGCGTGGCCGACCGCCTGCGCAGTCTTTTGAGCCGGGAGAAAAAGGAGAAGAAGGCATGAAAACGCTGATGCACACCTGCTGCGCACCCTGCTCCGTGTCCTGTATCCAGCAGCTGCGGGGCGAGGGCATCGAGCCGGTGTCCTACTGGTTCAATCCCAACATCCACCCCTATCAGGAGTACAAGGCCCGGCGGGACACGCTGATGGCCTATGCCCCCGGTATCGGCATGGAGCTGATCGTGCAGGAGGACTACGGCCTGCGGGCGTTCTGCCGCCTGACGGCGGAGGATCTGGAGCACCGCTGCGGCAAATGCTACCGCCTGCGGCTGGAGCAGACGGCGCGGTACGCGGCGGACCACGGCTTTGAGAGCTTTACCAGCACGCTGTTCGTCAGTCCCTATCAGGACCACGAGCTGCTGCGGCGGACGGCGGAGGAACTGGCGGCGCAGTACGGCGTGGCGTTCCTGTACAGGGATTTCCGCCCCGGCTTCCGGGAGGGGCAGCGGCAGGCAAGGGAGATGGGCTTCTATATGCAGAAATACTGTGGCTGCGTGTTCAGTGAGGAGGAGCGGTACGCCAAGGCCATTGCCCGGGACATGCAGGAACCGGAAAAGCACCTGTAAGCGGAGACGGACACGGGGATAAGCGCCCTGTGCCCGTTTTTCTGTGCAAAAAGGAGGAAAAACGTCGAAAAATGGGTGTACTTTTTCCAACGCCTGTGGTAAACTTTACATAAGTCAACGAGCCCGCGGGGCATGAAAACATGAGGAGGAGAGCTATGAGGAAAGTCAAGAAGAACCTGACCGCGCTGCTGCTGGCGCTGGTCATGGCCCTGACGCTGCTGCCTGCCCAGGCGCTGGCGGCGGAGCGCGGTACGGAGACGGCATCCGACGGCGCGCTGCTGGACGGCTATCTGTACCAGCTGGCAGGCATGGACATCGCCGACTATGAAAGGGGCTTCGACACGGCCGGCACACCGGCCATGTACGCCGCATCCGGGAACCTGACGGCGGCGGAGCGGGCGGTGTACAACACCCTGAAGGAGCAGCTGATCCTGATCGCCAACGGACAGCGGAAGGACACGATGATCCAGACCACGGGCACGCTGCCGGATCAGACCTCGGCGGACAAGGTCTGGCAGGCACTGCTGGCGGATCTGCCGTATGCGCTGTACTGGCACGACAAGACGATAGGCATCGCCTATTCGTGTACACTGGATAACGGCTGGAAGGACATTACGTTCAAATTCGCGGTGGCCGCGGAGTTCCGCGGCGGCAGCCTGTACACCACCAACATTCCCGATGTGCCGGAGGCGGTGGCGGTAGCCAAGCAGGTGGTATCCACCAACCGCGGCAAGACCGACTATGGCAAGCTGCAGGCATACCGGCAGTATATCTGCGACCAGGTCTCCTACAACTCCAGCATCAACAAGGACACAGCCTACGGCAATCCCTGGCAGCTGCTGTGGGTGTTTGACGGCGACGCCAGCACCAATGTGGTGTGCGAGGGCTACGCCAAGGCGTTCAAGTACCTGTGCGACCTGACGGAGGAGAGCAACGGCTGGATCGGCTCCGTGGAGACGCTGGACGTTACCGGCACGATGGATGGCGGCAGCCATATGTGGAACGTGGTGCGCATCAACGGGACGAACTACCTGGCGGATGTGACCAACTGCGATCAGGGGATGGTGGGCTACTCCACAGAGCTGTTCCTCTGCGGTATCCAGACCAACGGCAGCAGCATGTACCACCAGGATACCAAGACCACGTATATCTACGACACCAACACCAGAAACTCCTTCAAGGCGGCGGATCTGGCCGTCTCCGCCGCGGGCTTTGATCCCGGCACGGCGGCTGTGCCGGCAGACGTGAAGATGAGCAACGCCGTGGTCAGCGGCAATACCATCGTGGTGACGTGGGAGAAGGCTAATGGTGCGGCGACGTACAACGTGTACCGCAAGGGCCCCGGGGACACCAGCTGGCAGGCAGTGTCCTATAAGCAGAGCGCTACCAGCTACACGGACAAGAACGTCACAGCGGGCGGCACCTACAAATACACGGTGCGAGGTGTTGCGGCAGACGGCAAAACCGTCAGCAAGGGCTTTGACGGCACCGGCAAGAGCGCCACGATGCCCAAGACCATTACACCCGCAAAAGTAGAGATGTCGGGATCGTCTGTGGACGGCAGCGTCATCGTGGTGAAATGGCGGGCGGCGGCCGGTGCGGCGACGTATAACGTGTACCGCAAGGGCCCCGGCAACACCAGCTGGCAGGCAGTGTCCTACAAGCAGAGCGCCACCAGCTACACGGACAGAAATGTGAAGCCCGACAGCACCTACTCCTACACGGTGCGGGGTGTGGCGGCGGATGGAAAAACCCTGAGCAAGGATTACGACAGCAAGGGCGTCACCCAAAAGACGCCGGCCACTGTCACACCCTCTGTCGTGGTGCTGCAGTCGGCGAAGGCGGATGCCGCCGGTATCACCGCGACATGGCAGGCGGCGGCCAATGCGGCAACGTATAATGTGTACCGCAAGGGCCCCGGCGACACCAGCTGGAAAGCCATCGCCTACAAGGTCAGCGGCACCAGCTATAAGGACACCAGCACCGCAAGGAACACGGAGTATACCTACACGGTGCGTGGCGTTGCGGCGGACGGCAAGACCATCAGTCCCTCCTATGACAGAACCGGCAAGAGCGCAAAGGTGACGGCGTCGCCCTCGGCTACCCCGGCGTATGTGACGATGAAAAGCGCTGTGCGGGTCACCAGCGGGACAAAGGGCATTTTGCTGACATGGACCACCGCCAACAACGCCAAGACCTATAACGTATACCGGGCGGCCAACCCGCCTACGGACAGCAACGGCAATCCCACGGCCGTATCCGCCTCCAAATGGGTACTGGTGGGGGAGAAGGTCGACAGCCTGAGCTTCAAGGACACCACCGGCAAGTCCGGCACTACCTACGCCTATACGGTGCGCGGCGTGGCGGCAGACGGCAAGACCCTCAGCGCCAACTATCATACGGTAGGCCTCCGGGCCACCATGCCCTGAGCGGCATACAGCAGAAATAAAAAGGGAGGGCCTCCGGCTGCGC
>ENA-OOZY01000119-OOZY01000119.1-human-gut-metagenome-genome-assembly--contig:-NODE-119-length-70793-cov-26.026421_pt1 | contig 70793 bp, 72 predicted proteins | sample MGYA00241047_ERZ501410 | MGnify/ENA primary metagenome ERZ501410 (study PRJEB25962, sample SAMEA2042621) | human gut metagenome | biome: human gut; feature: human-associated habitat; material: faeces... | reverse complement strand
AAAACTAATTCTTAACATCAATTCTTGATAAAAAGCAGCAGTAGTTCCAGTCTTTACAGCCATATCATATTGCTTCTTTACAAAATCATAACTAAATCTGTCTTCCCAAGCTCCTCTAAATTCTTCAGGTTTACAAGGAAATTTTTCACATACAGGATATACGTTTACTTCCCAAGCTCCTGATTCAACAGCTTTAATTAAAATATCATTCTTATCAAAAGGAGTACCGCAAAATATAACTTTTCTTCTTGTTGGATCTAAGGCATGGTTAATACCTTTATAAACAATATCCTCAATTAAATTCATAACTGTTTTAGATTTAGCTGATTCATCAGTTAATAAGTCATCTAATACAGCTAATACAGGTCTTTTAGCAAATATTTTAGTACCACGTACACCAGTTGTAGCACCATATAATTTCACACCTAATCTTTGACCTGATCTATTTTTAAATTCCAAATAAGTATCTGTAAATTTAGCTTCAGGAATCCAATGTTTTAAGAATTCTGAATTTTCATATCTAGTTTCTATATTCTTTCTTGCATTCTTGGCTCCGTTTTCCATACTATCTGCTACATATATCATTCCTTCTACTTCACCAAATCCAGGAATTTCATGAAATACAGCAAGATATAGAGTTAAATACTCCATAAATAAAGTAGTTTTAGCAGAACCACGAAAGCAAAGATTAACTAGGTATTCAGATTTACCTACTATTTTATCCAACATAGTTAAATGCATAGCAGGACTCTTATTAGCTTCTGGATTATTAGCATTAACCAGTTTAATAAAATTTATATACTGTAATGCAAAAGAGCTAGGTACATATTCTGTAGAATTTATTAAAGAATAATCTACTTCATCTAACCATTGATCTACATCTTTAGCTACTAATTTATTGTTCATTTATTATTTCAGCTTCTACTATTGTTTTAGGAGTAAATAAACCTTTTTCTATTGATTTCTTTTGGTTCGCAGCTAATTCTACTAAAGCTTGTTTTAATTCATTTATACCTGAAGTTTCTTTCATATCAATATTAACTAAAGGACCAGCAGCTTCAGGTTTAGCTAATGCTTTCAAAATACTATCAGCAGCCATACATTTAACTCTTTCACTTTTAGCATTATTCATTAATTCAGCTTGAGTATTTATAGCTTTCTGATAAATATCTTGATTTAAGACCCAAGAAGGAACAAGAGTCTGCTCTAATATTAAATTAACTAATTTTCCTCTATTGTATGCAGATACATAACTAGCTATATCTTTCTGACTGGTTCCTCTAGCTAATAATCCAGCATATCTTTGAGGGAATGTTCTAGCATAACTATCTATATTAGTTAATCCCATTAATTTAAAACTTACATACTTTACAGCAGCTAAGTATTCTTCAATACTAAATTTGCCATCATTGATTACATGAGCATAACTAATAAAGTTACTTCTAATTTGATCAGCTACTATTGGATCATTAGCTAAGTTATTAAGTTTATCTACAAAAGATTGTTCAATACTATCTTTTAATTTAGCTGGTATAGCCTTTTTAATTACATCTAAGGTTAAATTCATAAATAATCTCCATTTTCTATAAATTATATTATAAGTAATCTATAGTATGAAAAATAACCCCCAGACACATATATACTTATAGCCTATAAAAATGCAAAGACTAGATACATATATACATTTTATGTATGTATAGATGCTGGGGTCGTGGTTCACGACCACTTCGTTGTGAACCACTCCCCCCCCCCGGCTACGCTATTGGCTGTCCTTCTACCGTTCGGTAGTAGGGTGTAGCCATATTTCATACATCATGGAGTCTATTATGTCTGGTTTACGTTCTCTGTTTGCTACATCTGTTTCTATGCTCAACACATCTGTTGAAACATTATCAACTGTTGTTGATTGTGTCTCTAATGGTTCTCAAGCATTAGCAAATGCAGGTGATGAGTACATCAAACTTCAAGTTGCAAAACATGAAGCATTAAGAACTGTTCGTATCTCTGAAACAGCAAGAGAAATTGCTCAAGCTCAGATCAAAGAACAAGACAGAAATGCTCGTTTCATCAAGAAGTATGATCCAAATGGAACAATAGATCTTGCAAATCAAATGGAAGCTTTAGTAAAAGCTCTAGAGAAAGCAACAAAGTAATTAAATAGATTACTTATCTGAACCATTGGAATTTATTCCAGTGGTTCAGAGTAAGTGTTCTATTGGAGAATACTTATTAACGGAGAAATATTATGGAAGACTTATTCTTTGCATTACTCGCAACAGCAATTCTTTGTGTTCTTGGCATTATTGGATGCTTATTAGAAGACTATCTATAAGAATAAATATTTAATGGAGATTATTATGTGTAAACAATATCATTTCAGTAATGAAACTGCTGAAAGAATTAAACGAATCATTTGTGAAAAAGTTTATGGAGGTATTCAAGAAGCTACAGTAAATGACATTACATCATGTAAAAAGATTAATGTTCGTTTCTTGAAAGCTCTTAAAAGAAATATCTATAAACGTGCTGCAAAAGAATGCAATGTAAACATTCTTAAAAGAACAAATATCTATATCTCAAAGAATACATTAGAACTTGTTATTAGAAATCTTAATCATAATAACTCTTTCTATATGAATTACTTTATTAATGACATAGATGTTGTTTTACAAAGCAAATACAACTTAGAAGAATATTATTAGTATTCCTTACAGATCCATTAGAAACAATAAATAGTGGATCTGTGAATGAATATTAACCCAAGGATTCAGGGTATTGATGAATCCATTTCTTAAGGAGTCTATCATGACACGTAAGCTTGTTAAATCCAATCCGTTTGCTAACTTCACAGTTGCTTCTGCAAAGCCTGATTTTACAGATGCCAAACCAATAGTTGAAACAGCAGAATCTGTTTCTGTAGCTTCTGTGGAACCAAGTAATAAAGAATCCTCAGCAGAGCCTTGTTTCATTATTGAGGTGGGCTTTCTCTATAAGGATAATCAGATTGTATCTGACATATCTAACCTTTCTCAGGAAGCTATTTCAGAGCTTTTATGGGTACATTTTCCAAACTGTATCTATGCAATTCAACAGCAAGGTCAATCTATTAAAAGATACAATGATGCAGTTGAGAAGAAAGCTATGTATCCGTCTGCTCATCAAGAGATGTTAGCTAAACTCAATGATCAGCTTGCAGAACAAGCAGTAGATTTATTTAAAGATATAGAACCACAAGGTTTCTATCAATTAACTCCAAACATTAGATTATGTAATAGAACTAAAGCAGAAAAGAAGGAAGTAGTAATTCCTACATTACAATCTATTGCTTCTTTAATTAAATAATATTTATAAACTAGCCTTTCAATTAAGAAAGGCTAGTAATAAATATTATTAAATAAGAAACTAATCAGAAATACATTAGATATTACTAATATATTAAATCAGGTATTAAACAAGATATTAATAAGATAGTCATTAATATATAGTCATTCAAAAGAATGTATATATTATATAAGGAATTAATATTATTCCTTCGGAGGGGAATTGCAGTATAGTCATTAATTGGATATTTGTCAATACTTATTGACAGGGTATTAATAGGAAATTGTAAATAGATATTAATTGGATATTAATTATATCCGCTACGCTTTTGAGAAGAATATATTAAAGATAGTCTTCTCAGGTAGGAAATTGATTAGAAATTAATCAAATTCGCTACGCTTTTGAGAGAATAATATTGATAGTCAATAATTTCTCTCGTTTATTAATTTAATTGGAGATTAAAAATGGCATTTACTCGTTCTATCGTTAAAAATACAACTGAAAACATGAATAATAAGCGTGAAACTGGTGATTTTTGGATCAAATGTGGATATGAAGCATTAGTACCTGAAACCGAAACAACACCTGAACAACAAGTGATTGTTTCTTTACCATTCGATGTTGACATTGAAAAAATGCCGGAATTGAATGTCACAGCAAGTGAAGGTTGGGTAAACCAGCTTAACTGCGCAAGAAATAAATTGCGTATGGACATTTTGGAACTTGCTTCTGAACTTGAACCTGGAGAAACTAAAGAATTGAATTTAAAGGTATTTATCTTCCGTAAAACAGGTAAAGATAAACTGTCTATGAATAAAGATAATCCTTTCGCAAGAAAAGATTCTCTAGTAAAGTAAATCACTAACAATAAGGAGATTACGAAAGTAATCTCCTTATTTTTTTAATCAAAATATAGTCAATGGAGTAACATCATGACCGAAAACACAAAACAACTCAAAACTAACAAAAATACGAAACCTTCACGTAAACAGATTCTCAAAAGATTAGATAAAGAGATTAATCAAAAAAGAAAAGAATATTGGAAGAACCAAGTAGAAGAAATAACAAATTCCTTCTTAGATTGGGTATTTTAATTATTATTTAAAGAACCAAGTTAAAGAATTTAATTTCTTTTTCTTGGTTCTTATTTTTTTATTAAGGATATAGTCATGACTTTAAATAATTCAGAAGAATTAGTACAAGCTCAATATGAAATAGAAAAGAGATATTCAAATAATCAATTAATTCCTAGATTAAAAAGAGAATTAAAACAAGAACCAGAAATAATCAATATTATTAATACAAATAATCTTCCTTTAGAGTTTTGTATTACAGCTTTAGTTCATTTATCTTTAATGAAAAGAGCTAATGTACAAACAATGGTAGGTTTAATGAGAAATTTCTATGAAAATATTCAAGATGTAGCTGCTGTATTAATAAAAATGATAGAAGTAGATTTAATGGATTTTGATTCTGTATTTATTACAAAATATCTTATATCTCAAGAAACTCAAATAGAAATAGATAGATATCAATTTCCATTACCAATGATAATACAGCCTTTAAAACTTAGAACCAATAAAGATACAGGATATCTAACTTCAAAATCATCTGTAATATTAAATAATAATCATACAGAAGAAGATGTATGTTTAGATCATTTAAATAGATTAAATAAAATACCTTTATCTATTGATATAGATACAGCAACCTTTATTAAAAATAAATGGAGAAACTTAGATCATAAGAAATCAGATGAAACATATGAAGAATATCAAAATAGAAAGAAACAGTTTAAGAAATATAATGATATAACTTTATTTGTTATGGAATTTCTTAAACAATTCTCAGATACAATATATCTTACTCATTCTTATGATAAAAGAGGTAGAACATATACTCGTGGATATCATATTAATGATCAAGGTAATAGTTGGAATAAAGCTGTCATTAACTTTTCTAAAGGAGAATATATAAATGATTGAACTTCAAGTAATTGGAATTATATTATTTATTATTGTAATTTCTGTAATCATTATTATTTCTTTAAGTAAATATAGAAGAAATAAATTTAATAAAGAAATTGAATTGCAATTAAAAGAAAGAAAACTTGTAGATATTTGGTTTAAAAGAAACTACAAGAAATATTCTGAAGATGAATTAGATAAAAGATTTAATAAATATATTATGAATAAACATATTCCTATGATGAATAAAACAATGTTATTCTCTCAATATTCATCTTTAAAGAATAGTCAGAAATTTAAAGAACCAATTCAACATATTGTTGAATAAAAGATAAGACCTATAGAAATAAATTCTATAGGTCTTTTTCTTTGTCATACTCAAGCCAAAAGTACGACTCCTTCTATTGAACATATAGCATTATACACAACGGAGATTATTATGCAAGAATTTACAGGATTAGTATATTTACTCATAGATATAGCTAATAACTATGGGCTTGATAAAAAGTCATGGAGAGAAAGAATCCAATGGACTAGAGAACATATGGATGAACTTGAATCTCATCTTAAAGAAGCAGAAGAACCAGCTCTATACTATGCTTCTGTTAAAGCATTAAGACAAGCTCAAAATAAAGAACAAGTACATTATCCTATTTCTTTAGATGCTACAGCATCAGGTATTCAAATTCTATCTTGTTTATTACATGATAGAAAAGCAGCTTCTAAATGTAATGTTATAAATACAGGTAATAGAGAAGATATCTATACAAACATATATAACATTATGTGTAAGAAAGTAGGAGATAAAGCAAAGATTAAAAGAGATATGGTTAAATCTGCAATTATGACCTTAACAATTTAATGGGGTCACTATCTAAGTAATTAGATATATGCAATTCGGTGAACTCAGGGAACATCCTAATATTAAGTTAAGGACAACTCTGATCTAAGACTTTCCTTATGGTAGTATAATATGACTTACTTAATGGAGTTATATTATGCATATTCATAAAGTTAATCAGTATATTGAAATTCTTAAAGAATATTATTATTTAGATTCTAATGAAAATTTAAGATATAAAAAACAAGGCTATCATGGAAGATATAAAAAAGATGATTTAGTTAAACAACACTTTGATAATCTTGGATATCTTAATGTAACTATTCCAACAATTAGAACTAAAGGTAATGGATGTGCTTCTGTAAAAGTAGCTCACTTAGTATGGATACTTTCAGGAAAAACATTACCAAATAATATGCAATTAGATCATATTGATGGAAATAAATCTAATAATAGAATTTCAAATTTAAGATTAGTAAATCAAACAAAAAATAATAAAAATAGATGTAAACGTTCTGATAATACTTCAGGAATTACAGGCATATGTTGGAATGCTTCACATAATGCATGGTGTATTAGAAGAACAGTACATGGAAAACGTTTAGCTACTTATAGAAAAGATTTAAAAGAAGCTAAAAAAGTATTAGAAGAATTTACTAAATTAGATTCTGAATATACTGATAGACATGGAAAGTAAAGAGCAACGACTATTCCGTAAGGAAGTACACTCAAGTGAGTGGAAGTGCCGAACTCCTTTAATAAAGGATGAAGATATAGTCTGATCTATACAGTAATGTATAGCTGGATTAACTATCCGCATTAAGATTAACGAACTTAATGGAACATATATGCGTGTTACGGGTCACAAGCAGTACCAAGAGAAATATTTGGAGAAGGAGAACTATATTCTAAATTCTTAGAAACAATGGAAGAAGAATTACCATATGTTTGGGAAGCTAATAAAGTATTCTTAGAAGTATGGAATGATAAAGTTGATTCATATCATTGGATTTTACCTGATAACTTTCATGCTAATGTAAAAGTAACAGGTAAAGTAAAAGAAATAGTTAATTGGTTAAATGAACCAATAGAAATAACTAAAGAAGTGCAAAGACCTCAAAAAGAAGGTAGATCTATTGGAGCAAATTTAGTACATAGTATTGATGGTTATATAGTTAGAGAAATAGCTAGAAGAACTATGTATGAACCAAATAAATTAAATAAGGTTTGGTCAATAGTACTCCATTACTATAATAAAAGAAATGAAGCAGAATCATTGTTTGATGAAAATAATGAAGATACTCAAATGCTTATAACATTATGGGATCTTTATAAACAAACAGGTATGTTATCTGCAAGGATAATTGATTATATTTATCCTCATTCTATCTATTATATTTTAAATAATAATGGTTATTCTGCAATTACTAATCTTTTAAAAACATTTGCAGCAGAACCATTTGAAGTTATATTTATTCATGATTGTTTTAGATGTCTTCCTAATCATGGAAATGAAATTAGAAGACTTTATATACAATTATTGTATGAAATCTCTAAATCAAATTTATTAGAATATTGTCTAAGACAAATTACTAATAATCCTAATTTAACTTTAAATAAATTAGATGATATTTCTAATGAAATACTTAAATCAGAATATGCGTTAAGCTAAACAAAAAGCCAAGAAGAGGACGACAATTCCTTTTCTTGGCTTATTTTTTTTCAAAATATAGGAAAATATAGAATGAAAACTGTAAACAATATCTATAAGTGTACACCAGATCAAACTAAAAAATACATAATTCATTGTATGAAATGCGGTCTGGTTCCTTTTATTCAGTCTTCTCCTGGAATTGGTAAATCTTCTATTGTTAAACAAATTGCTAAAGAATATAACCTTAAATTAATTGATTTAAGGCTTTCTACTTGTGATCCGACAGATTTAACAGGATTACCTCATTTTAAAGAAGGAAGAGCAGTATTTTCTCCATTTGATATATTTCCTGTATCTAATGATGATATTCCTAAAAATAAAGATGGATGGTTATTATTCTTAGATGAATTTAATTCTGCTAATAAAGCTGTACAAGCTGCAAGTTATAAACTTATTTTAGATAGAATGGTAGGAAATTATAAGCTTCATGATAATTGTTTTATTGTTGCAGCAGGTAACTTAGGAACTGATAGAGCTATTGTTAATAACCTATCTACAGCAATGCAATCTAGAGTTATTCATATTGAAATGGATGTGAACTTTAATGATTGGTATAAAAATATTGCTATTCCTAAAAAATATGATTCAAGAATTATTGGATTCTTGAACATGTATAACAATAAACTAATGGATTTTGATCCAGAACATGAAGATAAAACATTCTGTTGTCCTAGAACATGGGAATTTGTTAATAATATTATTAAAGATGAAAAGAATTTAGATCCTCTATTAAATCTTTTAGTAGGTACTATTTCTACAGGAGTAGCTATTGAGTTTGTTCAATGGGCTAAGATTTATGATCATCTAATTAAATTAGAAGATATTATTAAAGATCCTGAAAATTGTAATCTGCCTGAAGATCTTAATATTAAATGGGCTACTATTTCAATGTTATTAGATAAATTTAATAATAATAACATTACAGAAATTCTTAAATATGTTAAAAGATTTGATGTAAGTTTTAGAATTTTATTCTATAGATCTATTTTAATTAAAGAACCAAGTATTAAAAATAATCCTAATATTATTAATGATTTTGCAGAATTATCTCAATATATATTTGGAGATGATAATGAATAGATTATTGGATAAAGCTAAATCAGCTATATTCTATAATTCAAATGCTGCATTTTTAGCTCCTATTATGTGTTCTATGGAATTTAAATGGGATGATAAAGTTGATACAGCAGTAACTAATGGATTAGTTATTAAAATTAATCCTAATTTTTTTAAAGAATTATCTTTTGATGAAAGAAAGTTTGTAATATTACATGAAATATGGCATACAGCTAGATTACATAATATTAGGGGAGAAAAAAAAGATCATGAATTATGGAATATAGCTTGTGATTTAGTTATTAATAATCAGCTTAAATATAATAATGATTTTATTCCTAAATGGTGTGTCCATAGTAATAAATATTCTTATGATACTTCAGAAGAAGAAATTTATTATGATCTTTTAGATGATAAAGATAAGAACCAAGGAAATAGTAGTAAAGATAGATTAGGAAATGATATTCAAGAATTTGGAGATCCAAATCAAAATAATGAAATTAATCAAGAACAAAAGATTGTAAATATAGTATCTAATGCTATGGAAATGGCTAAGATATCTGATAAAGCTGGTTCTATTCCTGGAAATTTACAACAATTTTTTGATAATTTCTTTAAATCTATTGTACCTTGGCAAACTATTCTTCAAAATTATCTTAAAGATTTAGATGAAGAAATATATTCTTGGAAAAGACCTAATAGAAGATATCAAGATATTTATTTACCTTCATTGGTTCAAGATGAAGGAAGATTAGAACATCTTGCTTTCTTTTTAGATGTATCTGGTTCTATTGATGATGCTCAATTACAAAGGTTTAATTCTGAAGTTAAATATATTCAGGAAATAATGAGACCTAAAAAACTTACTCTTATTCAATTTGATACAGATATTCAAAAAATAGATGTATTAACTGAAGATAATAAGTTTAATAAACTTAAAGTAGTAGGCAGAGGAGGAACTTCCTTAGAATGTGTACATGATTGGATCGTTAAAAATAAACCTACTTGTGGTGTAATATTTAGTGATCTTTATTGTGAACCTATGGAAGATCCAAAGATTCCTATTATTTGGGTCATTATTGATAGTGAAATTCAACCTGAATTTGGAAAATGTATTTTTATTAATAAATAGCTATGAATTATAAATTTTCAGATAAATTTCTTATAAAAGTTGTTAAAGATAATACTAATCTAAATGGATGGAAATATAGATTAACTAATATTTATGAAGAAAATGATTTTGGAGACTATAACTTAGTATTTAGATTAAATATGTTTATTATAGGTAAAAATTTCATTGCACATATTACAGATAAAAATAATAGTTATTGCTATACCATTTTTAAAGATGATGAAAATAAATTTAGATATTTAATGGAAAAAGCTAGTCCATTATATGAACACGTTTTATTAAGAATTTGTGAAGGATTTTTCAATGATCATAAATAAACAAGATTTATTATTAGTTGCTCCGTTATTTCCTATGTTTGATTCTAAACAGAAAGGTAACGGAGTATCTTTTGGATTAACTGAAGCAGGATATGATGTACGTATTGCTCAAGAAATTCAATTCTTTTGGAATAGCGGATTTCCTGAAATTCATATCTATGATCCAGTAAGCCAAGAAAAGAAAATTATTCATGATACTTTTACTCTTGCATCTACCATTGAAATGATTAATATGCCTAATAATCTTGTAGGTGTAGTACATGATAAATCTACATGGGCTAGAGAAGGTGTAGCAGTACAGAACACGGTTTTAGAGCCTGGATGGAAGGGTGGATTAACACTCGAACTTAACTTTCAAAGACGTAAAGATGTAAAGATTCCTTTTGGTTCAGGTATTGCTCAAATTCTCTTTAATGAAATTAAAATACCTACAGCTTATAACGGTAAATATCAGAACCAAAGTAAAGAACCTCAAGAAGCTATTTGGGAAAAATAAGTATGTTAGATTTATTTGATAAACCTATAGAAATTAAGTTTAAAAATTCTATAAAAGAATATTTAATAAATCAATATAAACCTTGTTATTTAAATATAACAGAATTAGAAGATAGAATTAAATATTATGAAAGAACTTTTACAGAAAAACTTAATAATAATGAAGATTTAAATAACTTTTATATTTATTTATTTATTCATAAAAAAGAACATATACATAATTTAGAAACTACATATGAAATAACTATTGAGTGCTTTGATATATGTTGATTACATTTGAAGGTATAGATGGTTCTGGTAAATCTACTTTAATTAAACAAGTAGGAGAATATTTAAAATCTAAAAATTTAAATACTCTTATTACATATGAACCATATGATGAAGATATTAGAAATTTAATTAAATCAGGAAAATATTTACCTAAAGCTGAATTAGCTTTATTTATTGCTGATAGAGTACAACATATAGAGAATATTATTCTTCCTGCTTTAAAAGATAATATGATTGTTTTATGCGATAGATTTATTGATTCTACTATTGCTTATCAATTTGGAGGTAATGGAATATCTCCTGATGTAATTAAAGCAATGTATAAATTATTAAATTATCCTATTTATCCAGAAAGAACATATTATTTAGATATTCCTGTATCTGAAGCAATGTTTAGAATTTCTAAAAGATATTCTAAAGAATATGATAAATATGATTGTCAATCATATGAATTTTATCAAAATATTCAAATAGGATATAAACAAGCTATTAGAGAAGATCCAAGTAGATTTTGTACTGTAGATGCTAATAGATCTATTAATAAAATTCTATCAGATATTATTTTAGATTTAGATAGAGTTCTTATAAGGAATAATTATGTATAAAATTAAAGATAATTTAACTAGATTGACTTTAAATGTATTCTTTACTGATAAAGAAATAGATGCAGCTTATAGAGAACAAGAACATGATAAAACTAATTATGTTCTATTACAAAAATTTGATAATGCTGTAAATATTACTAGTATTAATATTCATATTAATAAAAAAGAATTTAAAAAGATAGAATATAATCCAAATGGATGGAATAAACTATTTGAAGTAACTCCTCCTACACAAAGTAAAGAATATATTATTTTTAGAGGATTTACTGATGATAGACAACCTTTATATGCTTTTGATGTATGGAATCCTAATTTAAATAAATTCCATCATTATAAAGATAATGAAGTAAAAGCATATAGAGAGATTCCTGCTCCTACGTTATAACTATTTTCCTTGGTTCTATATAAATCCTAATCAAATTTTCAAAGAGATTAGGAGGTTATATGAGCCATTTCATAATATTTATAATTGTAGTAATGCTTACAGCAGCATACTACAAATTAATCATACCAATAGCTGCATTGTATTTAGGAATTATTTTTGACAATGTTTTATATGGTCTAATTGGTATGATTGTTACATGGTTATTCCTTATGGTTATTTCTAAGGTTCATGATTAAATTCAATAGAGAAGGATTTTTCCTTCTCTATTTTTTTTTAAGGAAATAATTATGAATATAGATGGCATAGAACTTAAAGATTCAGAAAGAACCAAATGTGAAATATGGACGAGAGTAATGGGTTACCATCGTCCTATTGATAGTTTCAATATTGGTAAAAAAGGTGAAGTAGAGGAACGTAAATATTTTTCTCAAGAGGTATGTAAAAATAGGATAAAACAAAATGCAAGTTAAAGTTATTGCAGATTCTATTTCTAAAGAAGGTAAACGTATTACTACATTTGAATTAATCTATCCAAGATTTATTCATGCTGAAATGTTAAGACATAGAGTATTTTCAAGAACAGTTGAAAGCTCTAGAGCTAAACCTATTAAGAAAAATTTAGATGAAGTAAAAATTAATCCTGTTCTTCCAAGACATTTAACTATTAATGAACCTGGAATGGTAGGAACCAAGGAAATTACAGATTTCAATAAGAAAGAAGATATTTATGATTCTTTAGCAATGCTTGCAAATATGACTGTTACTGCTATTGAATTTTTAGAAAAAGAATATCATTTACATAAACAAGTTCTTAATAGATACTTAGAACCATTTCTTAATACAAAAGAAGTAGTAACTTCTACAGAATGGGATAACTTTTTTACTTTAAGACTTGCACCTGATGCTGAACCGCATATCCAAGAATTAGCTGCTTTAATGAAAAAAGGATTAGAGCAAAGTATTCCTAAACTTGTTAAAGAAAATGGAGTACATTTGCCTTACGTAACAGAAGAAGAAAAAGCTAAATATCCTATTAATACTTTAATGAAGATTTCTTCTGCAAGATGTGCCAGATGTTCTTATAAATTATATGATGGTACTACAGATGTTGAAAAGGACTTAATCCTTTATGAAAAATTAAGAAAAGGAAAACATTTAAGTCCTATGGAACATGTAGCAATAGCAGATTATAAAGATTATGAAGGAAATTGGGCTAATCCTGAATATCATGGTAATTTTGTAGGATGGTGTCAACATCGTAAATACGTAGAAGTATTTAAATAAATATTAAACCCTTGGTTCTTCCAAGGGTTTATTTTTTATGGAGATTAACATGAAACCACAAGAAATTATTGATAGATCAATCATTGCTAAAGCATTAAAACTTAGAGAAGGTAAAGTTTGTGATGTTAGTACAGGATGTTCTAAATATATTATTCGTGTTTATAAAAATTCACAATGTAAAATTATTTTATCTCTTATAAGTTTTATAAATAAAAAGAAAAAAGTTATTGGATATTACTTATCTGAACAAGTAGATAAAGAATTAACAGTTGATTATCCAAAACCTGAATATCCTATCTTTATGTATGAAGATATTGAAAGAAAAATTAAAGAAGAAAAATTTTTTACTAAAGATTTAAAAGTTATAGATGAATCTAATATAAAAGATGAATCAAAGAAAGAAGATAATTCAAAATTAATTCAATCTCTTAAAAGAGAATTAAATATTATTGAATTAAAGATTCAAAAAGAAGAATTACTAAAGAGGATTGAAGATGCAAGTTAGTTCTAATCAAGTAGATAACTCTTATGTAGTTGGTTCTACTCAAAAAATTAATAGTTTTACACTTTCAAATTCTAAAGAATTCTTTGATATTCTTTCTAAGAATCTTTATTCTGATCCTCTTCGTGCAGTTATTAGAGAAACTATCTGTAATGCTTGGGATTCTCATATCAAAGCTGGTAAAACAAATATCCCTATTAAGGCTACATATGATGGCGAGAACATCGTTGTTCAAGATTTTGGTACAGGAATACCTCATGAAGATATTCCTCTCGTATACGGTGTTTTTGGTGGCTCTACAAAGGTTTTAGATGATACTCAAACAGGAGGATTCGGATTAGGTTGTAAAGCTCCTTTTGCTATTACTGAATCCTTTACTGTACAGAATATCTATAATGGTATTAAAGGTATTTATACCTGTATTAGAAGTGATCCTGATAATAATGGATTACCTTCTATTAGAACTATTGTCAAAGTACCTACTGATGAACCAAATGGAATTACAGTAACTATTCCTTATTCTGAAGGATATAGTGAAAATAGAATTAACGGTCTTATTGAAGATGTTATTAAATTCGGAGGTATTTTAGCTAATGACAATGAAGATATTGAATTACCTATAGAAGAAGAATTTACCATCTATGAAAAAGGTGTAAATGATCCATATCTTATGGTTCGCTATGGTAATGTTACTTATCCTATAGATGTTAAAAAAGTACTTCCTAACAGAGATACTAATAAATTTGATTTAGGAGATATTACTGTTATCTTTGAAGCAAAACCTAATACATTAAGTATTGCTCCTTCAAGAGAAGGACTAGTCTATGATGAAAAAACAGTAGATACATTATTTGGTTTCTTCAAAAGATTAGATACTTTAATTAAAAACAATAAAAATAAAGCTTTACTTAAATGTATTGAAGTTCTAAATAGAAAAGATCTTTATAAATTAATGTCTTGGTCTAATTTAGAAACTTATATTTTCAATAGAAAATATATTTATTTTTATAAATATTATGAATACAATCAATTAAATAAAAAAGATATTGTTACTCTTTATTCAATGTATGCTGATAGAGCTAGATATGGTTCTAGATTTAATATTAAACATTTCTTTAAAAAGTTTCCGTCTTGTATTAATAAAGTAATGAAAGCTTATATTTATGGTTTTTATTCTCATAAATATAGATATGAATTTTTTAAGATTTTTGGAAAAGATTTAAAGAAAGCATATATTCTTTTTAATAATTCAGATAATCCTTATGATAAAACTATTAGATTATTAGATAAAAATAAGAAATTTAGTTATTTTTATTTTAATGACACAATATATTTAACTAATAAGATTACTAATTTTCTTATTGATAGAGGTTCTATTGTTACTGGATATCTTATTCCTGTTAAGAATAAAGATAGAGAAGCAAAAGAAAACTACTATAAGAAACTAGGATTTAATGTTATTTATATTCCTAATGAATCTGAACCAGAAAAAAGAGTTAAAAGGACTAAAGAAAGACAAGTAATTAATGGGGATTTTTGTACTACAGATAAAGAAATAGCATTAGAAGATATTAACTGTTATTTTGATAATAGACCTTATAACGGTTATGTTAGTAAATGGAATATTGTTTTAGGTAATTATTTTTATAGAAATAGTGACCATATTGATAGTAATCTTTTTGGAGATGTATTTAGAAATGAAATTACTTGTATAGTATCTAATCATAAATCTGAAGTAGAAATGTTCCAAAGAAGAGGTATTCCGACTCTTGAAGAATATATTAAAGATTTTTGTAAGAAGAATATTACAAAGGAAATTAAAGAAAAAGCAGAATTTCTTTATGAACTAATTAAAGAACCAAAATATTTTACTGATTATGTAAAAGCAAAGAATAGTTATACAAATAAATATTTTATTGCTTTACAACATTTTATTAACTATAAAGGATTAGATGAAATAAGACATCATAACTATGATGTTAACCAGCATCTTAAGAAGATGTCACCTAAAGAAGTTATTATATGTTGTAACTATATTGATGATAAACTAAGAAAACTTGAATTCTCTAAAGAATTTAAGAGATTTCTTACTAGAATTTATTTATCTAAATTAGATGTATATAGAATACCTGATTTAAATTTTAAATTAGTATTAAGTCATGCAGATATTCAAGCTATTTATAACAGACTGTTAAGGAATAGAAGAAAATGAGAATCATTAATATTGTTTTATGTTCAAACAACTCAACATTAATTACAGATACAGGAAAGATTATTAATATCCCTTCAACAAGTATTAATAATAATTTTTTAATTAATATTGTTGTTCCTGAGATTCATAAGAATAATTATTTTGAGTGTGAAGATAATGTATTTGCTTCAGATAAATCTATTCAGGATCTATTAGAACATTATGGTATTGAATTACCTAAAAATATAAAAGTTGAAAAAGTAAAACACGTATTTACAGAAGCAATTAGATCAGAAAATATTGAAGGTCTTAAATTATTTACTGAGAAACTTAAAAAGGTAAATAAAGAAAGAGAATTTTCTGTTGAATCTTGTATTGACTTTATGGAACATTCCGATCTGCCTATTACAGCAGAAGGTAATATCCTTGGATATAAATATCTTAATAGATATCAAAACTCTGAAGATATTTTTGTAGATTGTCATACAGGAAAAATTCAACAGAAAGTAGGATCTGTTATAAAAATGGATATTGAAGCAGTGGATCCTAATAGAGCTATAGATTGTTCATATGGTCTTCATGTAGCTTCTTATGATTATCTTAAAGATTTCGGAGGAGATATATTAGCTTTAGTTCTGGTTCGACCAGAAGATATTATTTCTGTTCCTGAATCTGATACAGCTAAGATTCGAGTATGTAAGTATCAAATTCTTACCATACTTGATAATAAAGAAGGAAAGCTATCTAATGATGAGATTTCTTTCTGGATCAATCTTCCTGCTCCACTGCCTAAAGAAGTAGTTGAAATTAAAGGAAGAACTCAAGAATTTACAACTACACCTGTACAACAGAAAAATTCTGAACCAAAAAAGAAATCTAAGAAAGAGATTAAATCTGGAAAAATTTCTAAAGAAAAGAAATCTAGTATTGTCAATAATGTTAAAGAGATTGTTGACAGCCTTAAGAAAAAAGATATTGAAAAACTTATGATTAAATTATTGGATACAGGAAAGCTTACACAAGATGAAATCCAGCAAATTTTGAATTATAAGAAGAAAGCTAAGAAATCTCTCAATGCTTTGTTCGGTACTTCCAGAGCTAATTACTTTAGGAAATACATCGAAGAGATTAAATAATAAAAAATAGAGGCTCCTAGTGAGCCTCTAATTGATTTTTATAGGAGTATATATGTCTGATGTTATGACTTTAAATAAAGGTCAAGAAGAGGCTGCTAAGGGCTTTTTTAAATTCCTTATGGAAAATGATAAGAATGAGCTTGTTATCAGCGGAGCAGGAGGTACAGGTAAAACTTATTTAATGGGATATCTTATTGATAAGATTATTCCAAGATATTTAGATACTTGTAAATTATTAGGGATACAGCCTAAATATTACAATGTATATATGACAGCAACTACAAATAAAGCTGCTGAAGTATTAGGAACCAATACAAAAAGAGAAACCTCTACTATTCATAGTCTTTTAGGTGTAAATGTTATAGATGATTATGAATCTGGAAAAACTAAATTAAAAAAAGGTAAAAAATGGAATGTTATTCATGATTCCATTATTTTTATTGATGAATGTTCCATGATTGATAGTGAGTTATTTAAGCTTATTCATGAAGGAACTCATAATTGTAAGATTGTTTATGTAGGAGATCATTGTCAATTAGCTCCTGTAGCGGAACCATTATCTCCTGTATTTAAAAAAGATTTTCCATTTTTTGAACTTACAGAACCAATGAGAAATAATAAACAGCAAGCTCTTATGGATATTTGTACTCAATTAAGAGAAACTGTTGAAACAGGTATATTTAATCCTATTTCTTTGGTTCCAGGAGTCATTGATTTACTCAATGATGAAGAAATGGAAAAAGAAATTTCTAAAGAATTTAAAGATCCTACTTTAGATAAAAAGATTTTATGTTATAGAAATAGTAAAGTAATTGATTATAATGGATATATTCAAAAAGATTTAAGAAATAATCATATTTATGAAATAAATGAATATTATGTAAATAATAATGCTGTAAAAATTACAGATATTAATTGTAAACAATTAGTTTTACCTGTAGAAGATGAAATTAAAATTTTAGATATTTATGATAATTATAAAATTACTAGTGTATTTATAGCAAAAGATATTAATCTTCCTTGTTATGCAGCAAAAATATTATCTTTAAGTACAGGACATATATTTAAAGTATGGTTACCTGTAAATATTCAAGAAATGTATAGCTTAATGAAATATTTTGCAAAACAAAAAGATTGGATTCATTATTTTTATGTTAAAGATACATTCTTAGATCTTAGACCCAAAGATGCAAGTACAGTTCATAAAGCTCAAGGATCTACTTATGAAACTGTATATATTGATTTAAGTGATTTATCTACTTGTAGAATTCCTGATATGGCAGCAAGACTTTTATATGTAGCATTTACTAGAGCCAGTAAAAGAATTGTTCTTTATGGAAAATTAAAAGAAAAATTCGGAGGTATAAATGCTTAAATCTCTTATAAATAGTAAAAAAGACTATTTAAAAATGGAATTTGCTAAAGATTGGGTAAATCTTATTGTTGGACCATATAGAAAAATTCATAAGAACCAAATAAAAAAATTAGCTTTATTAAGTAAAAGACTTTATTATCTTGATACTCCTGTACCTAAATATGAATATGATAGTTATTTTAATTTAGGTTTTTATTATAAAGATAGATTATTCGTCTATGACGATGAAATGTATCTTGAAATGAGACAATATTATAGAATTTCTTTACCATATCTTCATAAAGATTTAGAAAAAGAAGGAAGTCAATTAAATCAAGATTATGAAAAATTATCTTTTGAAGAACAAAAAATAATTCAATGGTTAACCAGAAATTTTATAAATCATAATAATAGTCCTCAATACTTAAGAAATATACTTCCAGATAGTTTTATTAATTTATTAAGAGAAAATAAAACTAATGAAGTATTTGTTAGATTAGATAGAACTAAACCAACTAAAGAAGAAGATAAAGATATTATTAATATAATTAATTACTATCTTTTATTTAAATTATTAGGAAATTAAAATGCGTTATTTAAAATATTCTGATAAAGAAGAATTTCCTATTGTTTTCCTGGTTCAAAGTATAAATAAAAAAGATTTAGAAGAATATTATTTTAAAGATTTAGATAAAAATAATATTCTTACTTTAGATTTATATTATGAACCAGGAAAAAAGAAAACTTCTGCTGCAATTATTAAACAATATTTAGAAGAAGAAATTATTCCTATTTTAAAAGAATATAAAACTAAATATGTAATTGTTTCTGATCAAGAATATTTTAAAGTATTGGCTAAAGTATTAAAAGTAGATTTATATTTAGGATATGCAATGAAATCTCCTTATGGAGATTTTCAAGTATTTTATATTCCTAATTATAAAGCTGTATTTTTTAATCCTGATGTAATAAAAGAAAAGATTAATTATGTAATTAAATCTTTAAAAGATTCTTTTACTGGTTTTTATAAAGACCCAGGAACCAATATTATTCATTCAAGTACTTATCCTAAAACAGTTAAATTAATTAAATATTGGTTAGATAAATTTATTAAAGATAATATTCCTTTAACTTGTGATATAGAAACTTTTTCTTTAAAACATTATGATTCTGGATTAGGAACTATTACTTTTTGTTGGAATCAACATGAAGGAATAGCTTTTCCTATAGATTATTATGATGGAAATGAAAAAGATTATTCTAAACAAGTAAGAGAATTATTAAAAGATTTTTTTATTAATTTTAAAAATAAACTTATATTTCATAATATTTCTTTTGATGTTTATATTTTAATTTATCAACTTTTTATGAAAAATCTAAACGATACAGAAGGTATGTTGTATGGTTTAGATGTTATGTTAAAAAATTGGGAAGATACTAAACTCATTACATACTTAGCTACTAATTCTTGTGCAGGTAATCATTTAGGACTGAAATATCAAGCTCAAGAATTTTCAGGTAATTATGCTATTGAAGAAATTGGAGATATAACTAAAAGAAATTTAAATGATGTTCTTAAATATAATTTAATTGATGGATTATCAACTTGGTATGTATATAACAAGTATTATCAAAAGATGATAGATGATCAGCAATTAGATATTTATGAAAATTTATTTAAACCTACTACTAAAGATATTATTCAAATGCAATTAGTAGGTATGCCTATTAATAAAAATAAAGTAGAAGAAATTAAAATAATTTTAAATAAGGATATTAAAGATAGTTTATTTAAAATTATGTCTTCTAAATTTGTTAAAGACTTTGAATATAGTCTAAGAAATCATTGGGTAGAAATTAAAAATAAAACTCTTAAAAAGAAAAAAGTAACTATAGAAGATTGTGATTTACATTTTAATCCTAACTCAGGTAAACAATTACAAAGACTTTTATATACTGATTTAAAACTTCCTATAATTAATCTTACTAAATCTAAATTACCATCTGTTGATAAAGATACATTAGCTGAATTAATTTTTAAAACTGATAATGAAGATATTAAAAAATTCCTTCAAAGTCTTGTTGACTATGCTGCTGTCAATAAAATTATTTCTAGTTTTATTCCAGCATTTGAAAAAGCAGTTAATGTAGGAAACGGATATAGATTATTTGGTAATTTTAATTTAGGCGGTACAGTATCAGGAAGATTAAGCAGCAGTGAACCAAACTTACAACAACTACCTGCAACAGGAACTAAATATGCCAAACTTATTAAAAAATGCTTTAAAGCTCCTACAGGTTGGTTATTCTGTGGTCTTGATTTTGCTTCTCTTGAAGATCGTATTTCTGCTTTAACTACTAAAGATCCAAATAAATTAAAAGTTTATTCTGAAGGTTATGACGGTCATTGTCTTAGAGCATTTTTCTATTTTAGAGAAGAAATGCCTGACATTGAAGATACTTTAGAAAGTATTAATAGTATTAAATCTAAGTATAAACATTTAAGACAAGAATCTAAAGGTCCAACATTTGCCTTAACTTATGCTGGTACTTATAGAACTCTAATGTCTAAATTTGGATTTTCAGAAGAACGAGCTAAAAAAATTGAAGCTAAATATCATGAACTTTATAAAGTAAGCGATGAGTGGGTTAAAGCTCATTTAGATCAAGCTTCTAAAGATGGATATGTTACTTGTGCATTTGGATTAAGGCTTAGAACTCCTTTACTTAAACAAGTTATAAAAGGTACTTCTAAGACTCCATATGAAGCTGAGGCAGAAGGCAGAACAGCAGGTAATGCTCTAGGTCAATCTTGGTGTTTACTTAACAACAGAGCAGGAATAGAGTTTAATTCTTTGGTTCGATCCAGTAAATATAAATATGATATTTTACCTGTAGCAATGATTCATGATGCTCAATATTTTCTTATTAGGGATGACCCTGAAGTTGTAACTTGGGCTAATAAAAATTTAGTTAAAGCAGTACAATGGCAAAACGATCCAGCTATTTATCATGATGTAGTTAAATTAGGTGGTGAATTTTCTATTTTTTATCCTGATTGGGCACATGAATTATCAATACCCAATAAATGTGATGAAAATCAATTAATTGATATAGTAAATAATTATATGGAGACATTAAATGACTAAAGAAAGATCTTTTTGGTTCTTAATATCTGGAGAAGTTCTTTATAAAGAACCAGAAAAAGAAAAAGATTCTATGCAATCCGTTCGTTTAAATGGAATTATTAAAGGAAAAGAAAAAACAATTCCTGTAACTGGTATTGCTAAAGCTCAAGAAGTATTACAAATTAATTTTAAGAAATTAATTTCTCAAAAAGCAGCAATTGTAGGTGTAACTTTATATGCAATTTCTAATCTTGGGTTTATGACAGATGAAGAATTTAATAATCTTCCTGTTGAAAAAGAAGAATCTAAATAATTAATTAATATACCCTAGATTTATTCTAGGGTATTACTTTCTCTAAACAATATGATTACTAATAAAGAAGATATTCCATTAACTTTAGCTGTATGGGCAGTTGATGATGATTATGACTACGTGAACCAAGAGAATTATATTTCTGTTACTCAATTAATTAAACCAATTAAACAAATTATTCTTGGAATGAGAGTAACTGATGAAGATACTGATGTAAGTGATTTAATTAATGCTGCATTAGGTACTAGTATTCATTCTGGAATAGAGAAAGCATGGAAATTTAATTATAAAAAGAATCTTAAATCTCTTGGTTATTCTGAAGAATTAATTAATAAAATTAAAATTAATCCTAAAAAAGAAGATTTAAAAAATACAGATATTCCTATCTATATTGAACAAAGAAATACTATCAAAATAGATGATTATATTATTGGTGGTAAATTCGATATGGTAGCTGATGGAATATTACATGATAATAAATCTACTTCAGTTTATACATGGATTTATGGTGGAAGAGATAAAGATTATTGTCTTCAAGGATCACTTTATAAATTAATTAATAAAGATATTATTAAAGAAGACTTTATTAGAATTAACTATATATTTACTGATTGGCAAAAGTCAGCAGCAACACAAAATGAAAAATATCCTTTAAATAGATTAGTTTGTAAAGATATCCCATTACTTTCTTTAGAAGAAACTAAAAAATTTATAGAAGATAAAATAAAACAAATAAAAATTTATAAAGATTCTCCTGAAGAAAAATTACCTAGATGTACAGATGAAGATCTTTGGAGAGCAGAACCAAAATATAAATATTATGCTGATCCTACTAAAACATCTGGTAGAAGTACAAAGAATTTTACTTCACTTCAAGAAGCTAATGAATATAAATTAGCTAAAGGAAATAAAGGAGTAGTTATTGTTGTTCCTGGTGAAGTAAAGCGTTGTATGTATTGTCGTGCATATAACATATGTAAACAAAGAAGAGAATATTTTCCAAATGATTGATCTAACTAATGTAAAACATCATGAAGCTATTGAAGAATTAGTAGATTTATTATGTGCGAAAACACAAAATAATGATAAAGGATTCTTCAAAGCAGAAGTAGCCTATTTTTTAGCAAAAATGGCTTCTTGTATGAGAGCTTGTGTACTTACTAAAGATAGAGGTGAAATACCTATTAATCTTTATGTAATTGCATTAGCTGCTTCTGGTATGGGTAAAGGATTCTCTGTTGGAATTATGGAGAATGAACTCATTAAAGGATTTAAACGTAGATTTATTGAAGATACTATGCCTATTATTGCAGAAGCTAATCTTCATAAATTAGCTGATGACAGAGCATTAAAGAATCCTGATGGGGATCCAGAAAAAGAATATACAAAACTTGAAAAAGAATATGAAAATTTAGGTAAATATCCTTTTACATTTGATAGTGGAACTACACCTGCTGTAAAACAATTAAGACAAAAGCTTTTATTAGCAACCTGTGGTTCTATTAATCTGCAAATTGATGAAATTGGTTCTAATCTTATTGGTTCAACAGAAGTATTAAATACTTATCTTGAACTATTTGATCAAGGATATACAAAACTTAAATTAACAAAGAATACTAATGATAATATTAGAGGAGATGACTTAGATGGGAAGACTCCTGCTAATATGCTTCTTTTTGGTACTCCTGTTAAGCTCTTTGACGGGAGCACTACAGAGAATGAGTTCTATTCTTTTCTTGAAATCGGATATGCCAGAAGATGTATATTTGGAATTGGGCATACCGATAAAAAGGCTTATCATTCAATGACACCTGAACAAATATTCCAGTCATTGATTCAGCCTAAAAATAAACAAATTATTGATAAATGGGCTAATAAATTTGCTCGTCTTGCAGATCCAAGTAAATTCCAATGGACTATGGATATGAAAGATGAAGTAGCAATTAAATTATTGGAATATAAAATTAATTGTGAAAAAGCAGCAGATCAATTAGCTGAACACCAAGAAATTGAAAAAGCAGAATTATCTCATAGATACTTTAAAGCTCTTAAATTAGCAGGAGCATTAGCCTTTGTTGATGAAGCAATAGAAGTAGATATGGATCATTTATTACAAGCTATATTGCTTGTAGAAGAATCAGGACAAGCTTTCAGATCTATTCTTACAAGAGAGAAATCTTATATGAAATTAGCAAAATATATTGCTAATGTAGGAATAGAAGTAACTCATGCTGATTTAAATGAAGCACTGCCTTTTTATAAATCTGGTGTAGCAGCTAGAAATGAAATGATGACTATGGCTCAAGCATGGGGCTATAAGCAGAATATTCTTATTAAGAAATCATATATAGATAATATTGAATTTTTTAAAGGAGAATCCCTTAAAGCCACTGATCTTGATAAATTAATTATTAGTTATTCAGATCATTTTGCTTATAACTATAACAATGATTATGCTCCTTTTGATCAATTAACTAATTTAACTCAATCAGCAGGAATGCATTGGATTAATCATCATGTAAAAAATAATCATAGAAATGAAGAGAATATTATTCCTGGATTTAATATGATTGTTTTAGATGTTGATGGAACTATTTCTTTAAATACAGCTCAAGATCTACTTAAAGAATATAAATATCTTATATATACAACTAAGAGACATACAGAAGAAGTTAATAGATTTAGAATGATTCTTCCAACTAACTATGAATTACAGTTAGATTCAGAAGAATATAAAGAATTTATGGATAATATTCGATCTTGGTTACCATTTGAAGTAGATGAGTCTGTGAACCAAAGAAGTAAGAAATGGGAAACTTTTGATAAAGGATCTTATTTTTACAATACAGAAGGAAAACTATTTGATGTTTTACCTTTCATACCAAAGACAAGTAAAAATGAACAATATCAAAAAGAATTTTCCAAAATTGAATCAATGGACAATTTGGAAAGATGGTTTGCTCAACGAATTAGTACAGGAAACAGGAATAATCAATTACTTAAGTTTGCTCTTGCTCTTGTCGATTCTAATATGTCCGTCTCAGATGTTGAATCCAAGGTTAAAGCTTTTAATTCTAAACTCAGTAATCCACTCTCTGAAAAAGAACTTGAATCAACAATCTTTAAAACAGTAGGTCAAAAGATTCTGAATAAGAATAGTTAATTATTTTCTTGGTTCTTTTAAAGGAGATTTTATGAGTAATGAAGTAAATGATCAATTAATTTTAGTATGCGGATATTCTGCTACTGGTAAATCAGCTAGTTTAAGAAATATTAAGAACCAAGATAAATGGTTTTATTTAAATACTGAAGCTGGTAAAAGATTACCTTTTAAAAATAACTTTCAATCTTTTAGAGTTGATGATCCTCTTCAAGTATTTGAAGCATTTGAAGTAGGTACTACAGATCCAAATGTAGAAGGAATTATTGTAGATTCTTTAACTTTCTTAATGGATATGTATGAAACACAAAGAGTTCTTACAGCTTCTAATACTATGAAAGCATGGGGAGATTATAATCAATTCTTTAAAAAATTAATGCAGGAATATGTAGTTAGATTTAATAAACCTGTTATTTTTACAGCTCATGTAATGGATACTCTTGATGAGAAGAGTATGGAAATGAAGACAGCAGTACCTATTAAAGGTGCTGCTAGAAATAATGGAGTAGAAGCATATTTTTCTACTATTGTAGCTGCTAAGAAAATAGCTATTAAAGATTTAGAAGAATATGATAAAAGTCTTCTGCATATTTCTGAAGATGAAGAGTTACTTGGTTTTAAATATGTATTTCAAACTAGATTAACTAAAAAGACTTTAGGAGAAAGAATTAGATCTCCTATGGGTATGTTTAGTAAAGAACAAACATTCATTGATAATGATTGTCAGCTTCTATTAGATCATTTAAATAATTTTTATGGAGAATAATTAAATGGCAAAACTTTTTAATAATCTTACAACAGACGATCTTGAACAATCGACAGATTATTTAGGAGGTCGTAATGTATTTCCTTCTGGATGTTATATTGCAACTATTAAAGCAATGTACACATCTCAAGCTAAATCAGGAGCTTGGGGAGTAACTGTACTTGCTGATATTGAAGGAAAACCTTATACAGAAACAATTTATATTACCAATAAAGAAGGTAAAAATTATTTCTTAAATAAACAAGATCCAACAAAGAAAGTACCTCTTCCTGGATTTACCTTAATTGATGATCTTTGTTTAATTGGTACAGAAAAGCCTCTAAGTGAACAGGAATGGGAAGAAAAAGTACATATGGTCTATGATTCAGATGTAAAGAAAGAAGTTCCTACAAGCTTAGAAACTGATATGGATCTTATTGGTAAGAAAGTAGGTCTCTGCATTCTTAATGAAAAAGTTGATAAGACTAAACTTGAAGGTAATGAATATGTACCTACAGGTGAAACATTCAATAAGAATAGAATCGTTAAAATTTATCATCCTGAATTGAAACTTACAGTAGCAGAAGCACGTGATGAACGTGATGCTACATTTGTTGATAAATGGAATGATAAATTTAAAGATGTAGAAGTTGATAATAGTAAAGGAGCCAGTAAGAGTACAAATAACGGTACTGAAGGCTCACCACTTAAATCTCAATCTAGTGCAGCACCTAGAAAGAGTTTATTTGGTAATAAGAAATAATATAATGAGGGCTTTTAAGCCCTCTTATAATGTATAAAGTAAATTTACCTTTACGAGTTCAATTATCTAAAAATACTTATTTTTCTATCAACTTAAATGCATATAGAAATGCACATTTTCTTAAATTAAATAAAGCAAAAATAGTATTTAAAGAGATAATTGCTGCCCAATTAGAATCAATTCCTTATATATCATCCTGTAAATTAACTTATATTCTTTATCCTAAAACAAAACATCTACAGGATATTAGTAATATATGCAGTATTGCAGATAAATTCTTTTGTGATGCAATGACTGAAGTAGGTAAATGGAAAGATGATAACTATACAGTCATTAAAGAAGTAACTTATAAGTTTGGTTCTATAGATAAAGATAATCCACGTGTTGAAGTAATAATTGAACCAGAGGAAGATTCCATGCAAATTAAACTTGTTGAAAAAGAAATTGTTGATGCTATTAAATATTATGTAACTAATAATGTAGGACTTAATGTTCCTTCTAATTTTGAATTTAATGTAAATCTTGTAGCTACTAGGGGTTCTTCTGGTATTACAGCAGAAATTGATTTAAATAATATTCAAAAAGAATCAAAGACTTCTGAAGAATATACAGTAGATGAATATAATCCTGCTGTAATAACTACTAAATCTGAAGAAGTAGAAGAAACAGTAGAAGAAAAGATTGAACCAGAACAAAGTACTGAAAGAAAATCTTTATTCGGTAATTTAAAACGTCCTACTAATGATTAATTTGTGATATAGTCCAGTTACTGATTAATTGCTCAGTTAAATTACAAGTTGCCGACTGAACAAATTTAATCAAACTTTCCTCTAGCCATAAGTCCAAATATTTGGTAGGCTATAGGGATCTTTTTAAATACTAAGGAAAATATAATGCGTGCTACTGAAAAAATGATTAAGAATGAAATCTTTGAAGTATATTCTCAGATTTTGGAAGCAGTTCCTACTCCTGAAGAAGAAAATGCTCTTACTTCTGAACAGATTGCTATTTCTTATGATCGTATTGAAGCTTGCTTGAAAAAGCTTCGTAAATTTAATAAAGAATTGATTCGTTTGACTACTAAACCTGTAACTAAAACAGAATAATCAATTTCTTTTTGTGGTTTTTTGAAGGTTTGTATAATCAAACCTTCTTTTAAATAGCCTTACATCTTTATTGACTTATGTTTTCATGTTTTCATAACTCATTTCTCTAATGTAGGGCTATTTAAATAAATAACTCTATAGTCTTATTGATTAATAATTACTTATGTCTATTCTATAGAGTTATTTATTCAGTTCTTTGGTTCATTCTTTTTTTGAAATTAAGAGACGACTTATAAGGCTTTATAAATCGAATCAGAGAACTGAATAAATATCTGTTCCCTTAGCTCAGTTGGTTAGAGCAGACGACTCATAATCGTCTGGTCGTTGGTTCAAGTCCAACAGGGAACACCAAATATTGCAGGCATAGTTCAAAGATAGAACCCTAGATTTCCAATCTTATAATGAGAGTTCGATTCTCTCTGTCTGCTTCAGAATAAGACCCATATAAGAAGCTTCTTTATAGGTATGTACCTGGGTGCTTATAGGTAAATCGTAAGCCTTAAAACGATTGACGATGTGAAATAGACCATTGACAAGGTGAATGCGAGAGCCTGATAGGAGGAAGAAACCCCTGACAAGAGGCAAAGACCCTTGACTGCTGGGTATATGGCTAGTTGACAGATAGGAAATAGACCTCTGACTATAGGGAAAGACCTACTCTATCTCTGTAATGATGGCAAATTATATGTAGGGCGCAGATTGTTATGTAGCGATACACATAGCCGTTATAGCCTTCGGATATGGCTAGTCCTTTTTCAGTATTTTAGCGACTTTAAACTTAAAGAATACGAGCAGCAACTATTATGCCGATAGTTCATGCGGGGACATCTAAATCGATGATAAAGAGGAGGATGAGCCTCTCAGGAGAATCTAGTTTTACTAGGTAAACTTTCAAATTGAACCAGACAAAGTTCCTGTTAAGAGTCTGGTTCACCTACATATACAAATTATTTTAGTTTTTATATTTAGGTGAATAATGTTCTTTAAATTTTATAAAAGTATTATTAACAGTAATCATGTTAATTATGTAGATATAGATGAAATTACTTTAAATATCTATGTTTATTTAACTAATCATGATCGTATAGAATTTAAATGTAAAAACTTAGAAGCATTAAATAAAGCATTTGATTTATTACTTTATAGATTAAATAAATCCAAGGAAGATACAAATGGCTGAATTTCTATTCTTTCATGATACAGGAATTAATATTAATAATATTGATTTCTTTACTATCAATAAAGATAGATCAGGTATTACTTTCTTTATGAAAGGTACTACAAACGTTACTATATTTAAACCAGAAGAAATTAGTATTGAAGATTTTTATGAAAGTATTGTAAATATGATTTATGATACTGATGAAGATGAACCAGAAGAATTAGAAATTAATTAATCCAGAGTGGTGAAATTGGTAAACACAAGGGACTTAAAATCCCTCGGAGAAATCCTTACGAGTTCAAGTCTCGTCTCTGGAACCAAAACAATATATAATACATATAGATACTTTCATTTAGAATTTTCCTTTGTTGGGAAATAAAATCTATAGCAACTAATATACAAACCAGTCATGATAGTTAAAACGTCCATATCCTCTTAGGTATGTTGCTAATTGTAAAGAATAGCTTCTACTCCAGAAGCAGCTATAGTCATCCCCCAGTTACCTTGTATATGTAAGCTGGGGATTTTCATATAGGGTATTAGCCAAGTTGGTAAGGCACTAGGTTTTGATCCTAGCTATCCGTGGTTCAAATCCACGATACCCTGCCAATATTTATAGAATCTTTTAATTTGAGAAGAATCACTAAGAATTCAGATTTATAAACGAAAAATCTTAGAAACGAAGAGTCCATGAAATGCCTTTAATTCTATACTTCTGATTCTTCTCAAACTAAAATATTTTAAGGAGATTAACAATGAGAATAAATGAAAAATTTACTTGGAGTGTTCTTTCAATGAAAGGACTATCTAATAGTGAAAAAGTATATTTAATATCTGCTTATCCTGAATGTAATCAAAACTTTGAATTTAATGGTAAAGCAGTAATTACATTACCTACATCTACAAGAACCAGGATAGAAAGATCATTAATAGAAAAAGGATATTTACAAGAAGTAGGAACCAGAAAAATTAATGGTCTTAAGAAACTTAAACTATTATTTACTCCTTATGAAAAAATTTAATTCTTTATTTTATGGACATATATACTAAATTTGTAATGAGTATTCCTAATATTCATTATTCAGATAAGTGTTATCTTATATTAGCTTATGATTCTTGTGATGAAGAATTTAATTATGTAGCTAAAAATATAAGAAAACAGTTTCCTAGAGAAACTGGTGTACGTATAGAACAAAGATTATTAAATTTAAATCTTATTTATAGAACCAAAAGTAAAAGTAAATTTAGATTAAATTATATTTGGAAAGACGGATTTAATAGGATACCTAATCGTGACAATTCATATCGAACTTACTAATAAAAAAAGATTTTCTTTTAAAGATCAATGCAAAATTGGTAAATATTTCATCATTAAATTTACAGATGAAATTGAACATCCTGGAATCTTTAAAGCAGTTAGAAATTCATATAAAAATGATGAATTTGTTCTCGAAGACTATAATGATCGTTGGATCTATAGTGATGACGAAAATATGATAGAATCATGGGAAGAAGTTGAGTTTAAGTAGTTGCTTGTTAATCTCCGTTAAATAAGCACTTGGTTAGTCTCTACAAGTAAAATTGAGACTTCCCTCTTACAACATTATTTATATCCTTATCTTTTATAGATAAGGATTTTTTTTATTATGTCTAATACGTTAAAACTTTGTCTTAATAGAGATAAGATGTTTGATAAATTAACTACTTATCTTGAACAAGCAGCTTCTACTTATGAATATAAAGATTTAGGTAAAGCTGGTATTAGAGTAGTATTTTGGTCTTCTCAAGAATTACCTCCTACAACAGTAGATATTAAATATCTTGTAGATGGTACAACTTCTATTATTTATAACCAAGGTAAGAATCCATTAGCAGGATATGATTTAGCAGATTATATTATTAAAAATACTTGCTTTGAAAATGATCCAAGAGATAATGGAAATTATACTAAAGTAATAGAAAATATTAATTTAACTGAGTATTTAAAAGAACTTTCTAAGAAAGATTATATTTCAGTTAAATTTCTTAAAGAAGATAAATTAAGTAATCTAATCGCTTATAGAATTGATTATAAAGATTACAATTCTTGTAGATTAACTTTCTACCCTAAAACAAATAGATTACTTATTCAAGGAAAGCCATTAAATGCTTTCTATATTTGTAGTAAATAGAATAAAGCCCTTACATTTGTAAGGGCTTTTTTATTAATTAACTAGGTGTCTAAATAAAGCTATAAATGGATTCATAGTTAATGATCTAAAGAACATATCAAATCCTATAGTATTTCCTAATCCTCCTTCCCAAGCTTTACTGACTAAGTTATCGGTAATAGCAGTACCAATTCCAGATAATCCTATTGTATTAAACGGAACAAATGCAGGAATCATAGATCCAATTAATGCTCCGAAAGGATTATATTTCAATAAAGAAGCTGCAACTTTAACAGATCGAATCTTGTAATCATAGAACCACATTAAACCAATAGATTCAAGATATTGTCTCTGTCTTCCTCTGAATTTATCATAGTCAACAAATTCTTCTTTAATTCGTCTCATAGCAGCTTCTCTAGTCCATCCTCTTCTGTTGATTAAATCATCATAAAGAATAGATTTAGCAACAAAGTCTCCATACTGTATAGACTTTTCAAGAGCTTGATATAAAGTAGTATCTTTAGTTACTGCTAATGTTCTTGTTAAAGTATTCAATGGTTCAGGTAATTCACCTAATTTCTCTTCAAACCATTGACCTAACTGTCCATCAGAAATTTCTACTTCATCAGGTTTAATACCTAAATCAGCAACCGTTGACATTTCACCTTGTTCAATTAAAGGTCTGATTGTCTGCATACCCTGATAAGAATTACGTAATGTCTCTATACGAGCTTCTAATAATCCCTTTTGATATTCATCAGTAGTAGCAAAAATATCAGCTTGTAGCTTCATTATTTCTCTTTGAGTATCAAAATAATGTTCAAGCTCTGCTGTTTTTTGAGGAATACCTTTAATAATAGCTGTAAGAGGAACACCTGCAATCATAAGCTGTATAACATTACTTATAGCATTTATAGCAGGAACTACAACAGATTTAACAACAATAGTATTTCTGGCATAGCTCATCATTGCCATATCCCATTGTTCTATTGTCTTAAGCCATTTATATCCGTTATTTCCTAAAGCAGCTACTAAAGCTATCTTTATAGCTTTCTGAACTTCAGAATTATATCTTGTATTGCCTGTATAGATATCAGTAATAGAAGCCATCTTAGAACCAATAACATCTTCTACTAAATCTATAGGTACATAGAATTTATTATCTCCGAAAGAATCAAAGATATATTCTTTAATTTCAGGAGTTAATAATTTTAATGTAGATTCTATTGTTGGATCTGTTTTAGCTAATTCAAATACATTAACAAAACTATTTCTTGTAAAAGAATCAGCTTTGTTATACATATCATGCAGAACATCAATAGATTTCTTATTGATTTCTTTAGCTATTCTTTCTTCTGCCTGACGACCTAACTGTCTTCCGATCATATCGGTAATATCTTTATTAAATTTACCGTAATTATTAATAACAGTTGGATCTACAGATCTTTCATAAGCAACAATATCTCCATCTTCATTAAATACAGGTACATATTTCTCAGTATGAGGAATATTCTTATTAACTATATCTCTTTGAATAAATCGAGTAATTCTCTTAACATCTTCAGGTTTAGTTATTAATCCTCCTGTATATCCTGTAGAGAATCCAGAAGATATATCTACTCCGCCAGCAGTTTGATTAACAATTTGAATAATACCTTCATTAAACTGAGGAGGAGTTAAACTACTATAGTAATAATTAATATTCTTATTACTTTCAGCAGCATTAGTATTATATTTAGCTACTCTCTTATATCCATGATTTAATAAATAAGCTTCTTTTGTAGAATCAGCTATAACTATAGAACCAGAAGATTTCTTAATAGCAGGTAAATATCCTTTTTGATAATTCCATTTAGCATTACCTTGTGCTTTTTGTTTTTCTTCTTGAGCAATATTATATAAAGCAGAAGTAATATGAACTATTGCATCAAAATCAGAAGCAATATATTTAGATAATACTGCTTTTTCAGAAGAATTAGATTTCTCTATAGCATATATAGAAGTTAATTGATCCAAAGCAGTAATTAATTCTGGTTTAACTTCTAAATTATAGTTATATCCTTTAAGATGAGCTATAGCTTCAGCATTTCTTAATAAGAGATTACTTTCATTTCTTCCTGTAACCATAAATGTAGCTAATTCTTCACATTTCTGCTGATATAAATTAAACATAGAAATATCAGTAGAATTTTCTTTAATAGTTTTAAGAAGATTAGCTTTTATAGCTTTTCTATAACTATGATTATCAATTAAATCAAGATTTTTATCAGCTTCAATACCAAAAGCAGATAAATCAACAGAACCAAGAACTTTAGTAAGAATTTTCATTTCCTTCTTACTAGGTTTATTCTTAAATTTATTTCTAAGAATAACAGGGAAATTATTAATAAACTCATTACGTGTTCTTTGAACCATATATCTAATAGGTTTAATCAAATTATATGCATCTGCATTTCTATTTGTTAAACCTACTAAGTCAGAAATCATATCTTTAACAGACTGAGGAACCCATTTAAGTTTATGGATCTGAACATTTAAGGTATCAAAGAAAACTTCACCATGACCATTTTTAAGAGGTTCTATAACAGATCCTCCTATGGTAGCTATATTCTTACTTAATTTAGTTGTAGCTTTATCAGCAGCCTTATATAAGCTTTCTTGAGTCTTTTCTACAACTGTATTCATTACTTGATTCGTAATTTCATTTGCTTTAGTTGTTGTATCAGCATCTAAAGTAAACGGTGTTTTAGCTTCAACGATAAGATGATTAGCTAATTTATCTAAAGCATCAGTAACAGATTTTTCATTAAGAGTACCTGCTGATGCTTGAGTCATGGTATAGAAAAGATTCTTAAAATAAGTTTGAAGCTTAGTATCAAAATTACCTTTAGATTTAGCTTCAATCTTATTATCAAGATTTCCTACAATTTCTCTTAATTCTGGATCTACAGCAAGAATACCCATAAAAGCAGCTAAATGCATTTCTTTAGGTATATCTTTATTAATACCCATAAGTACATCATATTTAGCAGCTAATCCGTTTGGATCTTCTACTTTAGAATAAAGATCTTCATAAGATAATTTCTTTTGAACCAAGGATTGAAAATCTTTAATTAAAGCAAGAGATTTTTGATTAATACCATTAGCTGTAACCATAGTAGCAGCTAACATATTAAACATTTCTCTTTGTTGAGCATTCCATTCAGGGAATGCAGCATAAGTAGTTAAAGATGTAGCAGCTAATTTACCTTGGTTTAATGCTATAAAATCTTTAGCATTATTTAATTTAAAATCTCCTACTTTATTTAAATCAACTTTAGTTTGAAGCTGAGTTACAAGAGATTCTCTTAAATTAGCTAATCTATCATTTTCTTCTATTGGATCTGTTCTGAATAAAATAGGAGATTCTATAGAAGTTAAACCTGTAGTATTACTATTAAATTGTTTATTAATAATAATAGCTGTATTAGCTTGTAATTGACTAAAGTAAGAAGTATTTAATGAAATTTTATCTGTTCCAAATAAGAATTCTTTTAAGAATTTAAATAATTTCTTAAATGAATCAGTAACAAAATTAGGAATCATAGACATAACTATATCCATAGTTTTATTAGATACTTTACTAGAAGTTTCTGTCTTAGTTATCTTAAATGCTTCTTGTACTGTTGGATCAGATAAACCATAAGCCATAAATTCATTTAAGGCTTGAGCTACATTACCAGAACCAAGTAAATTACTTACTTTATTCTGAACATCATAATATTTATATAATGCTTCTGGAGATAATCTGAAATCTTTAGCATCAAGCTCATGATTAATAAAATCATTCATTAATTCTAAGATATTATCAAATGCTTTAACTTGAGCATCAGATAATTTAGATTTATCTGTCTGATATTGATAAGCTAATTTATAAGTTACAGCATGAATAAGTTCATGCATAAGATTTATCTTTTTATCAGCAAAATCATTATTAAGTACAAACATAATATCTGTACTTGGATCATAAAATGCTTTGGTCTTATTATCTCTAGTAATAGTAGATGTATCTACACCTAATCTATTAGCTACAGTAATTAAAGAACCTATTGTTTTAGCTTGAACCAGACGAGTATTACCAATAGCTCCGTTTCTTTCTAAAGTTTGATAAAGAATATTACCGCCTAAAGCTTTAGATAATTCACTTTTAAGATCAGAGAATCTAACAGGTTTAACATCACCTGGATTTACATCTCCTACAGATTGTCCTTGAAGTTGATCATATCTCTTTGTATAAAGTCTCTGAAGTCTTTCTAAAGGAGTTTCATCTCTAGTAACTTCTTTACCATCTATAGTTTCAGTTATTTGTTTTAATGGTTCATTTCCTTTATGGAAATAAGGATTTTCAGAACCAGCCATTTGATCAGAAGAGAAATCAGTATTTAAGATAGCATAAGATCTAGCTTCAACACTATCAGCATTATTTTTAAATTCTTCTATAGTAGCTTTAATTTCTTCTACTTTTTGTTTATAAATATCTTTATATATTTTTTCTCTTTCTTCTTTTGAATCTATTAATCTTAATTTCTTATTTACTTTTTTAAATACTTTATTAACAAGTTCTTCTTCAATATTTCCAGAAGATAAGAAATCCTTTATTTCTTTAATTCTAAAATCTTCTTTATTATCTCCAGATATTTGATTATCTGGTAAAGATTCTAAAGCATGAATAGTAGATAAAAATTCATCTTCAGTAAAAGCTCTTAAAAAATCTCTATATCTATTTTCCATCATTCTAAATAGATTATTATTTAGAGCTTCCATAGCAGCTTCATTAATCTTAGGAGCTTCTTCATCAATTCTATCAATAGCCATATGAATACCGTCAAAAATAGGTAATACATCTTGGAATTGCTGCATAACTTGATCAATCATGGTGGCATCACCTAATCCCATATTTAATTGAGGAATAGGTTTAACTCCACCATCTGTAGGAAGAGTAATTTTATTATTTATAGTGTTATTTCCAAACATATCAGAAGCATATGCTGGAGATACTAAAGAATTATTATCTTGATAATCTTGTTTTTCTAATATAAAGTTCTTTTTATTATTAGAAACTTTGGCTCTAAATTTTTGATTCTTATTAGTTATTTCATCTAAATCTCTTGTAGATAAACCACTAGAACCAACTTCATTAAATTTAGAAGAATAATCTCTAATTAAAACTCCTCTATACATTCCTGTCATCATAGATGCAGCATGAACTACAGAATATAAAGAATCCATAGTTTCTTGGCTATATGCTTTATGAGTAGCATTTAATACATTTTGTGTATAAATAGTAGCTATATTATTTATAAGATTTTTTTCAAAATTAGTTTTCTTTATAGAAAATTCTTTTAAAGAATTAGAAGAATTAATTAAATCATAAAAATCAATTTTTCCATGATTAGTTATATATATTCTTCCTGTTTCTTCTTCAATATATAAAGAATTATTAATTAAATTATTTAAATAAGTACAGAAATTATTAAATTCTTGTAAATTTTGTTCTTGATTTTCTGAAGGAAAGAATGCATTAGCTAATTCTTGTTTAGAATATTTAATTCTATTATCATTATCATTTTTAGCTAAATTTTGCATAGCAGCAGAAATACTAGAATATAGATTCTTTTCTAATATTTTTACTATATTTCTTGCTGTAGTTTCTTTTTGAGCAAAATATAAAGATTGAGTTACTACATCTTTAACAGCAGCACGAGAAATAGATATTTTTTTATCAGAAACTATAGTATTACCTTCGGAATCTTTAGTTTCTTCAAAATTAACTCCAAAATCAAGAATATCTAATATATTAATGACACTCGTTAAAATATTATTAAAGTTATTAATATCTTTATAATCATTCTTTTTATTATTTTTAACATTCTTAATCATTTTAAGAATATTATTTTTAGTTTCTTTAGCTACAGAAGTATATACGTCATCAACTGAGCTTTTAATTCTTTCCATTACATCATGCTTAGATAATGCTTCTCCTTGAAAAGCTATACCACCTTTAGCAATTAAATCTTCCCATTCAGGTGTAAAGTTACCTAATGTATTCATTATTAAACTCATAATGAATCCATTGGTAATACCATCAGCTTCTATATAAGCATATGTTAAATAATTCTTTAAATTTTCTTGATTATTTTCTGCTAAAGCATAATCCAAACGAACTAATTCAGCTATAGCATCAAATCCTGTAGGAGTTACTGCTTCTCCTATAGATTTCATTAAATCAGAATATAAAGTTACTATTGAATTTGCTTCATTTTCTTGGCTCTTAGATTTAATACCTTTAGTTGGAAGCTCTGTTTGATATTTAAATAAAAGATCTTTTAAATTTTTATAATTTTCATTATTTCTAATATTATCTAAAAACTCTTGAGTTTCTTGATAAGATTTATTATGAATCTTAAATCCAATACCTTGAGCTATAGCTAAATCAAGATATTTTCTATATTGATTATTAGTTAAATCAATAATAGCTTTAGTAGGTTTATTAATCATACGAAGAATCTTACTACCTTGAGGTGTAGAAGATCCTTTCTGCTGTAAACGTCCTACAGAAGTTATACCATGATTATATTTACGATAAACTTCATTATAAGATATACCTAATTCTTTAGCTATACTATTAAATACTTCTTTTTCATATTCAATAGTTTCTAATTCTCTTTGAATTTGAGCATTATAACCAAGAATAGATTCTAAATCTTGATTATTAAATTCACCTTGATTTCTATCTCCAGGAAGTTCACCAGTTTCAATAGATGTACTAAATAAATTAAGTAAAGATTTAAGACCAAGATTTAATAATAAATTTTCTTTAAATAAATCTTTATAATATTTAACTTCATTGGCTCCTTGAATAGTTTTCTTTTCATTATTTGTTATAGGAGTGTTATTATGAAGTTGTGTTTTATCAACAGGTACTGGATCATTCATGTAAAATTCATTATCCTTTCTTGTTTCAGAAAGAATATTTGAAATTACATAATTCATGGTCTTAAAACCATTTGTTTTATTTTTAATTTGTTTAAAAATAGAATTATCTTTATTAAAATGAATAACTTCAACATATCCATTAGGATTACCATCTTTATATTTAGTTATTCTTGATTTTTCAAAAATCCAAAAATTAGGATTTAAATTTTTCCATCTATTTTCATATTCTTTTTTATATTTATAATCTTTACTTTCTATTTTATAAATATCTTTAGTTAAAACATTAAATACTTCAGAAACTACTGAATCAATTAATAAATTAGATTCAGTATCTTTTGCATCTAATGTTTTAGATAATCCTAAATTATCTCTAACATCTCTAGAAATATCATTAAGAATTTGTTTTTGGAATTTAGAATTAATTAATTCATTTAATCCTTCATTATCTAATCCAGAATATTTTTCTTCTAATTCTTCATCAGAAATCATATTCTGAGAAGGACTGCTAATAAGATATTCAAATGTAGATAATATAACTGTATCTAAAATATGAGGATTAATTAAAAGATTTCCATCTTCATCTTTTTGAACCAAAGCAAATAAACGTGTTTTATTATTAGATAAAACATTTTCTAAATCTTTATCTGTAGCATTTTCTGGATCAAGAAGAATATTATATAAAGAATTTAAAATATATTCTTCAACTCCTTGATCTCTTAATTTTTTTCTAAGATCTTCAATTTTATTTAATAAATTTCCATAAAGATTATTATTATATTCTTCAGGTAATGTGCCTTTTTCAATAAAATCTATTAATCGTAAATCTAATTCTTTAGAGATACGTTCTTTGATATTTTTATAAAATTCATTAAAAACAGATTTATAAGTTTTTAATTGTTCTTGAGTATATGTGGGTTTATGTAAGAAATTAGTATGACCATTGGCTATAGTAGTTGCATCATATAATTTTCTATTAGATAAGATATTAAATACATCTTTAACTACATTATCTAAACCTAAAGTAATACCTTTAACTTTCTTTTTAAATACTCTATCAAATAATTTTCTAGTAAATGGGTTTAAATTATTTAAACCAAATTTTTCATTAGCTCTAATCTTAGTATTAACTACCATTTTTTCTTCTTCTGTATAAGAAGATTCAGGTTTAGTTAAAACAGGATTTCCATTGCTATCAAAAGTAACTAATCTATTTTCTTTAGTTTGCTCTTTTAATACTTGTTCTTCTGAATCATCTATTTCATATTGACCAAATGTTTCATCAGAATCATTATCTTCTTCTTTTTTAGTAATATCTTTAGATTTTACTTTTCTTTTAATTTTTTTAGCAAAATTTATCTTAGCTTCTTTAGGTTTATTACTTTCTTGGATTTTAGTATTAATATTACCTAAAGATTTTTGATATTTTTGATAAATATTCTTATCAAATAAAACATCATTTATATTAGAAATATCAATAGAAGATGCTCCTAATTCAGGATATAAAGAAGCTAATGTGTTATAAGCTAAAGCAGCATCTGCTACTAAGGAACCAATAGAATTAATCCTATTTTGATCTTTAGAATCTGATTTATTAAATCCTTTATTAGTAACATCAATAAATTTATTATTTATTGGATCATAAGATCTAAATTTAATATCAGATTTATCAGAAGCATTATTAATAGCATCTAATTTATTTAAACCAGAATTAATCCAAGCACCTAATCTCTTCATTTGGTTCTTGGCTTGTGTGATATTCTTATTAGCTAAATTATTAAGAATAGTAGGTATAAATTCTTGTTTATTAGTCTGCCAATTCTTAGATCTAGATGTTTCAGTATCTATAGCAGATAATGTATTATCAGATAAAGAAGTATTAAGAGTATTCTTAATACCTTGTAATGTATTTAATTTATTAAGATCTTCTTTCTGTTTAGCAGTTAAACCTAATTTATCTTGATTTTGTAAAATAGTATTAACTGTTTTTTCAGATAAATTATAAGGTTTATATTTTAATATAATATCTAAAGAAGATTTTAAATCATTTAATGTATTCTGATCTACATCTTTATTTTTAGATAAAATATTAAAGTTTTCTTGTAAAGCACCAGTAAAATTAGTTAATACAGAATTAGAATATTGATAAACACTTTGTAAAGCATCATTATTTATTAAAGTATGAATAGCTTCAGATGCTTTAAGTAATTTTTCTTTATTTGGATCATCGTCTGGTAATTTAGATACAGCTTTATTAATTTGATCTAAATTATCAAAGTTTTCTAATCTATTATGAAGATCAATAACTTTTAATGCAGTAAGTTTAGTTTTATTATGTTCACCTTCTGGATCATCTTTTAATAAAGATGAAAGCTCAGAAATAATATTTTGATATTCAACAATAGTATTATTAGAGTTATATCCTTCAGATTTAACATCTTTTTCAGGAATAGTAAGAGATTCTATTGCTTTAGATATTAAATTATTTTTATCAATATTTTCAGAAGTATCTTCTGAATCATTAGAACCAATATTATTAGTAGATTCAGATAAAGAATTTAATACTTCATTTCCTACAACAGCTTCTTTAAAATTATTATTAAGAGTATCTACAGTTTCTTTATTACTTAAGTTATTAAATAAAGTAGTAGATACATTTCTTAATTCCTGATTAGCTTCTTTATTATCTAATTTAGATTTTATTTTTTCAGGTATAGAAGATGATTTATAAGCTTCTATAGCTTTGTTTTTAGCTGTAGAAATACCTTTAATTGTAGATTTAACAGCTCCTTTAGTTAATCCAGGTACTTGAGTAATACCTGCTCCAGGAACAGCTCCTATAACGCTTTCAGATATATTAGAACCAACACCTTCTAATATATCTTTACTTGGATCAGCATATTTTTTAATAGCTATATTTTGAGGTATTGTTTGAAATCCAGTAATACCTTCTTCAGTCATTTCACCAAGAATATTTTTAGCAAATTCTGCTTTAGTTAATCCTGATGGAATTTTTTCTAATCCTTTAGAGAATGCACCAGCAAATGTAGCTAAAGCTCCTACTTCAAATAAAACAGGTAATGCAGCATCATAAGCTATTTTATTTTTAGCTTTTTCTTTAGCTAAATCTTCTTGCATTCCTTGAGAAATTAATTCTTTATAGTAATTTCTATAAGGAACAGAATTTTCTAATAAATCTTCATGAGAAATATTTTGAATTTCATTCATTACTTCAGATGCAGATCCAGTACCTTCCATAGCACCAGAAGTAATCATCCAAGAATATTTATTACCAAAATCTTCTAAAGAAGTTGGAATAACTTTTTTAGCTAATTTATCTCCTAATACATTGCCTACAGCATTTTGTACTCTTAAAGGTAATTTTTTATCAGCAAGAAGCTTTTCAGCAATATCTGTATCAAATCCAGATTTTTTAGCTAAATCTAATGCTTCTTGAGAATATTTAAGAGCTTTTTCTTTATATTCTCCCACAATTCCTGATGTTAATCCTTGGTTCTTTAATGTAGAAGGAATAGGAGTATTAAGACCGCTAGGGGTAAATACTTTAGGAATAGTTCTTCCTGTTTCTTCAGAAAGAACATTATCAAGAATTTGCTGTCTAGTTAATCCTGCTTTGGTTCCAGCATTAACTTCTTTATTTAATAAAGATACTTCATTTAATAAAGCTTTATCAGATGTATTTAAAGATGCTTTACCTAATGATTTACCTAAAGCTTTTAATCCACTATTAACAATAGCAGATGTACCTAAAGAAGCTCCGATAGAACCTACAGCACCAGAACCAAGATGTCCTAATTTCATAGGAGAAGTCATAGTTACTGTTGTAGCATCTAAAGCATCTTCTTTAATACGTTTAGCCCATATACCAGCATCTCTACCGATTTTAGATAAATCAGCTAAAGTTTTACCTTTAGTTTGTACTTCATTTCTATATAATTCTTCTGAAGCTAATTCTTCTTTATCTTGCTGTAATCTATTATATTTTTCATTACGTTTTTGAATAGCATCTAATCTTCTTAATTCTCTTTGAAGAGGATCAGATAAATTTTTATTAAATACATCTTCTTCAAATTGATTAATACCACCATAAACTTTATTAGCTAAATTTGGATCTATAAAAGAAGGTAAAGCAGCAACTGAAGCAATTCCTGTAACAGCAGAACCAAGAGCACTATTAGCTGTATCTAATGCTGTTTGTCCCCAAGTTCTTTCAGCAGTTTTATCTCCAATATATTGAGCACCTGCATTACCAAAATTTTGATAAATAGCATTAGTAGCATCTACACCATACTTATTAACCATTTGGTTATAAGTAAGTTTATAAAAATCATTTTCAAGATCAGATCTAATTGCTGTTTCTTTTTCTTTAACAGGATTATCTAAACCAGCTAAAGAAGAATAATAATCAGTATTTGCTACATCTCTTTCTATTAATTCTTTATTTAAAGGCTGAGTATCCATAAAAAACCTATTTTATTAATAACTTATAGCTTGATTTAATGCTTCTTGCTGTTTTTGTCTTAATTTTTGTTGTTCAACAGTTAAATTGCCAACACTTTTATTAAAAGATCCACGTAAAGAATCTATATCTTTTTTTAAATTTTCATCATTTAATATCTGATTATAACTATTATTATATTCTTTTAATTGATTTCCTAATTGATTAGCTAATTGAATTTTATATATTAAATTTAATTTATTAGCTTCAGTAGGATTTAAATCATATAATCTTTGCGCTTCTGCTACTTGTTGATCTAATAAATTCTTTTGAGTTTCTGCACTAGTAGCTAAATTTTCTATTTCTCTAAGTTTATTTAAATTTCTATTAACAGTTATTAAACTTTTACTTCTTTTTTGATCTTTATTAATTTCTTTAAGAAAATTAATTTGTCTTTGATTTAATGAAAAACTTGGATCTGTATTAGGCAACCATTTATTAATTCCAGTACTAAATTCACTATTATTACTTAATAATGCAATAGTTTGAGGAATAGTTAATCCATTTTCTCGAGCAGTATTAGCAATCCAATTAGTTAATTTAGATTTAGCATTAATATCTTTGATTCCTAAAGAATCAACATAAGAAGATACTGCATCCATTGGTGCAGTATTAGGTTGATCATATTTATTTAAAGTATTTTGATATTTTTCAACATCAAGACCATTAGCTATAGTATTAATAGCTTGTCTTTGAGAAGAAGCCTCATCCTTCATTGTTTGAATAATATCTTTAACAAGAAGATTACCTTTATCTGTTTTTATCATTCCTGGAATAAAATCAGAAGAACTATTAATATTTCCTTCCGTAACTCTATTAAGACCAAAATATCCAGGACTTTTTACTAAATTTCCTACATAATCATTAGCATCATTTATAGCTACATAGCTATAATCATGATCTTCTGCAAATTTTCTTGTTTTATCCCAAGCTTCTTGTTGTTTTTGAGGAGTATTAGCATCTTTAGCAAAATCTCTATAGACTTGCCTTAACATTGCAGATTGTTCTAAATCTCGTCTTTGATCTCCGTATTGTTTACGAGCTAATCCTAAATGTCCTGCTGCTGTTAAAGCATTTCTAGAAGGATTAGCATCTTCTTTAAGCAAATCTATAACAGAACCAGTAGCTCCTTCTTTAATAGCAGCTTCTTGTAATAATTTACCTGCTAAAGCAGCATTACCCATTTGAGCAGCAGAAAAGATTTTAGATCTATAATCACCTAATTGATCAAATTGAAGATTATTTTCATATTTTCTTCTCTCTTCATCTTTTTCAAGCATCTTAAATCTATCTTGCAATGCTTGTTGAGATACTTTAGCTGATACTCTTCCTGAAATACCATCATAAAGTTTTCCACTTTGAATAGCATTCATTAAATCAGCTTCAGTTTTATACTGATTCATACGTTCAGCTAATATACGATCAGCATTATCTTGATCTGTTTTAGCTAAAGTGGTTCCAAATTCAGCTAAATTATTACCTAATCTATCAAAACCTCTAAGAGCTATTCCAAGATTTCCACTTACATCTAAAATAGGAGAATGAGTAGGATTGTATCCTAATTGAAAAAATGAAGAAGCCATTACATTCTCCTATTAACGACTAAGTTTATTATCGTTATACCAGTTATCATATTTACCAGTAGAACCTGTTTCCATAACACTACGAGTATTAGCAATATCTCCTAATTTAGTGTTATAAGATTTAATAGAATTATTTAAATTAGTATTAGCTAAATCTTTTTGAAAATTAAATTGATCTTTAGCAAATTTAAGTGCTTTATTTCCCATATATAGATTACCAAAAGCACTAGCTAAAGAACCAAGACCTTGAATACCAGCTCCTATATTTTGAAGATTCCAAGAACCATCAGAATTTAAAAATGTATTTTTTAATCCAGATCCTAATCCATCCCACCATGAACCATTAGAAGAACCAAGAGGATTATTATTTGCTAATTGATTAAAAGCAGAAAAATCAGAACCTAAACCTGTATTAGTACCAGCTAAATTAGATAAAGCACTAACAGGAATTATATTACCAGAATCATCAATATAAATTTGTTCAGCCATATATAACCTTTTATTTAGAGAATTGAAGCAATCCAAATAATAGGTTATTGCTTCTTATATTAATAAATTTAATTATAAATTATCTACTTACACCTGTTAATGGTAAAGCTAGAGTATATGTAGGATAGTTATGTATTAAATCTAAAGACATATCTGTAGATATAATAGTAGATGTTCTATTTAAGAATGAATCTGGAGATTCTCCAGAGAATTCCATAAAATCTTTATAGAGAGCATTTACATAACTCATACCTATAAGACTATTCTTTCCCATTAATTCTTTGGTTCTATCAGAAATATCCTGCATAGTACTTGAATATTCATTCATTAATCTAGTACCAGCATTCATCCATTTTTGAGCAGAAGAATTTATATAATCAGAATAACTATTTAAAGAAGCAACACCTAATTTTAAAATATTTGCACAACTGCATAGTTCTCCCCAACAGCCATTAAGATCTATATCTCCTTTTCCTATCATATAGGAAGCAACTAATACAGCTACAGTAGCTAAAATTTTACCTGCTACTTCTCCGAATATTGCTGTAAATGCTTTAAATATCATTGGCATAACGAATTTATTAAACATCATGCCTCCTAAAGCTACTGTAATAGCTGCTAAAGAATAAGCTATTGTTGTAGCTGCTGCTGCTCCTGCTGCTGTTGTAATCATTCCTGCTGTAAACATAGCAGAATAATACATTGCTGCTATAGTTTCACCTATACCACACCAAGATAATGCTATAGCAACAATAGCTACAAATACTTTAAATATTCCTCTTTGATACCAACGTACTTTTTTCTTTACGTATGCATTAAATACAATATAATTGCAATGTGTAGCAAAATCTGTAGAATTTATTAATCCTATTTCTTTAAATGAATTATATTCAAGAGGAATAATAAACCCAGATTCATCTTCTTCACCTAATTCATTATATGCATCATAAGATACTGCTTTACCTGAATAAATAATATTGTCATAAGTTAATTTAGTAAATCTAATCTCTTCATATCTATTATCAGAGATTTGTTTACGCATATAAACAATATTTTCATATTTAGTTACAGTAGCCCAATGACCTGTACCGCTATCTCCACCATCTTCTACCCATTCTTTTGATTCATAAGATTCTCTAGCTCGTTCTATAGAATATTTATTCTTTCTGGCTCCTGGAAAGATTTTTCCATTTTTAATTTTAAAATCTGATATTTTATAATTAATTCTAGTATTGTATGAAGCAATACCGTAATCAGATTTAATTTCTATAGTTTTATTTCTTGTAGATTTATTTGTTGATATTAAAGATGAATTAGAAGAATCAATAGAATTATTAGATAGATTTTCATTTAAATAAAGATTATAAAAATATTCATAAATATATTTTTTATTCTCCATATTCTTAGAATTAATTGAAGAACCAAATTGAATATATGCATATTGAATATCATTTATTTCTTTATTATCTTTAAGATTTTTAAGTAATTTATTAAAGTTACTATTATTTTGTGATCCTGTTACTTTTTTATATGCTTTTCTAATCCAATTATAAGTATCAGAATGAAAACTATCTGAATAGAACTGTTTATCTTGTCTTAAAGGTATATAAGGAAAATATGCTTTTTCTATTGGATTAGCTTTTTTAAAAAAAGAATCATAATAAGGTTTTCCTGTACCTTCAGCATAATATTCATAATATTGCTTAGTAGCAATAATATTATTTATTCCTGTTATTGGATCTTTTTGATAAGTATCTACTTTATAAGAAAGAATTAAATATCTTTTATCTTTAGGATATTGAGTACTTGTAATAATTACACTAGAACCAGAAGAAAAAGTTATTTTTATATCTGATCTTTTATCTAATACAGTTACCCAATAATATCCATCTTCTCCTTTTCTTTTTTCTCTATGAGAACCAGTAATAGTAATAAATTCTTCTACTGAGTATGGATCATTAATCATATCAGGTCTATTGTTATAGACCCACATATCAGCTATATAAGATATATCATACCAATCAATAGAAGCTTCTAATATATCTAATGTTTGATTATTTTGTAGATTAACTAAAGATACTAATATAGGATATAAATTTTCTTTTCTAATAGAAATATCAGGATAAAAAGTAGAAGTACCTAATCCAATATGATTTGTATATCCTGATCTTAATGCCCAAGTATAAAACCGTCTTAATCTTATACCAGAACCAGAAAAAAGATTATTCATCATAAATGTACCCATATTTGGTACATTTTGAATAGCTCCAGAAACTAATGTAGAAGGTAAAAACTTCTCATAATCATCTCCTGCCATGTTATATACAACAGAAGATACATATATCTTAGTTTTGGAGCCAAATAATCCCATTATTGAAGTCCTACATTTCTACGCATAACAGATAAAACATCATTAACAGCAGCATTTTGAAGATTTGCAGGAGCTAATAAACCTTCATCAATACCTTTCTGTGTAATCCAAGCATTACTAAAGATTTGAGCTGCTTTACATTCAGCATCTCTTTCATAAGCCCAAATTTGCTTTGTATAAAGATCTTTTTGCTTACCAATAGAACCAACAACCTTCTGATTATCAGATCTATTATCTAATGTTTGTGCTCTGGTAGCTTCATAATTTTCTTTAACTAAAGCATATTGAGCATCTTCTGTAGCAAGTTTTTCAACTGTTAATGCATAATTAGCTCTATTTTGATGAGCCTGTGCTTGTGCAATAGCTAATTGTACTTTAGCCATAGCATTATTTACATTAGCATTTATGGCTCCTATTTGGCTATTAATAGCATCCCAGAAAGCTTTATCTTTACCTAATGCAAACTGTACAGCACACTGCATAGCTAATCCAGCTAATGCTGTATAGGCTTTAGCATATTCTGCACCTGTAAGTCTCTTATTCTTATATTCATCTATAAGATGTACAGAAAATGTTTTCATGAATCCGTCAAATATTCCTGAACCGTCTATTTGACGTACTGTAATAGTATCTACAGTAAGTTTATCTACTGGATCATGAAGAAGTTTTAATAAATCAGGTGTTAATGCAAAATATGGATCATCAAAATTAACATTGGGAACTGTAAAATCTAATTTACCTGTGATACTTTGCAATAAATCTAAAGCTGTATCATCACTTTTAAATGTATTTGCCATAATATTAAAAAATAAAAGCCTTACATATGTAAGGCTTATTTTACATGATAATAAATTTAATCAGTAAAATCATCAGAAACAGGAATTGAACCAGAAGCCTTTTGTGCAGCAGCTAATTCAGCTAATTGCTCTTTAGTTAATTGAGGTAAAACTGTTAAAGAAAACTCAGGAACCCATTGAGTTTTAACTGTTAGTTCTCCTGTTTTTGGATCACGTTTTGTAGAAATAGAAAGATATTTACGTTCTTTAAGAACATTATAAATGATTTGAGGAACGTGATAACCTTCAACAGTCTTTTCACCAAATGGAACAAATTTACGTACAGTACCTGTATATTTATTCCATACGGTAATAATTTCACCTTCCCAAGCTTTTTTATTCGGATTCAAATTAACAATTTGACAACGAATAAGTTTTAAAGCATCTTTTCTAACTCTAGTACGTTCTGCATCTTCAGCATTTACTGCTATAGCTGGTTTTTCAGGAGAAAGTACAGCATTAATTCTTTCTTTAAGAGTTTCAATACCAATATTAGGAGAATATTTAATTCCTAATTTATCTGCTCTTGCTTTAAGTAATTCCAATTCATTAGCAACTACTGTAGAAGGAGCATTAATTTCAGGCTGATTAATTACTTCTGACATAAAAATCCTTATATAAATTAAATTTGGAACCAAGAAATAATAATCTTGGTTCCAAGATTAAAGAAGATTATTTCTTCTTACCGCCACCACGCTTCTTACAAGCCATAATTCACCTCATTAAATTAATTAAACGGGAGCAACACATTTAATAAGACCAAGACGTTCAGGACGCTTAATCAAGAAACCATAATACCACTTAATAGAACTAAAACCAATTTCACCGTATGGTTCATTACGATCAGCAGTTTCACGACCAGGCATCTTAGTAAGAACAGAGAATTTTACAGTCTTACCGTCCGTTTGGAAGCCGATAGTAGAGAAGCTATCATCACCAACCACAAAGAACGGGTAAATATCATACTTACCGTTAGTAGAATGATACTTAGTATCTGTAGCAGTAGCACCAGCACCAGCCCAATGAAGCATTTCAGGAACACGTACAATACGGAAATTATCGATAGAACCAATTTCACCATTTAATACATTACCTGCATCAGCATAGTGTTGAACTTCAATAAATGCCTTATTTCCGAAGAAATCAGTCATTTTCTTAAGAGCAGGAACCAAGTCAATACCTACATAAGCAACACGAGAAGCAGGAATTGTCTTAGTATCAATCATACGAGAACCAGTAATAACCTTGGTCTTCATTGGAGTTCTATTATCCGTAAGAATAAGATCAAGCTTCATTATGGTTTCATAATCAAGAGTAGAAGTAGCATCTATAGTTTCATTAGATGTAGCACTACCGCAATAAAGAACAGTACCAGCAGAAGATAAAAGATCTTTCTGTAAAACAGCTTCTGTAAGCTGTGTAGCACCGTTAATTAATTCACGGGAAAGATGTTCTTTAAGCTGATCATCTGTATCAAAATCAAGAGCTTCTTTCGTAAATTCATAGAAGAAACCGAATTTATGAATAGAACCTTCAATAAGAACACGAGAGAAACCAACTCTATTAACTCTACCGCCATGTTCTGTAAGAACAGGGAGCTTAGATGTAATGGTTCCAATATCACGAGAAGAACCATACAGGTTACCATTATCAATAGTAACTCCGGAAGCATTAATACCCTGATCATTAACATTACGATCATCAAGTAAAGGCAAATAGTGATAGCATTTCATTGTTTTACCATAATGCTTCGGCATATTTTCAACAGAAGCAAGAGGCATGAAATACTGATCTTTACGAGCATCAATTAAAGATTTTTTGAGCCAATAGAAAGTATTAAGCTGATCAGAATTGCTGGATGCATCAATAGAAGACTTTTGACCATCAGCAGGAGCATTATAATTTAACATAGTTTACCTTATAAACGATTTTCAAACTGTTTTAAGAAATCGTCATCACTCATAGATAACGGATTTATAAATTTTTCAACTTTATTCTTGTTACTACGAGTAGGAGCAGCAGCTTTAACTTTATCGGAATTGGTTACTGGACTCTTAGGTACTGCTTTTCGTACATCTAAAGGCTGTCTCTGTAATTTTCCTTGATTTTGCTTTACTAATAAATCTCCAACTTGTTTGTAAGCAACCAAGAAAGGAACATTAACATTAATATTCCCTAATATTTTTTGTCTTTCAATCTCTTCGGAAATCTTCTGGAATACTCCGTTTTCCCGTTGAGTATGAATAGTTTGCATGATACTGGGATCTTTAAATACAGCATCTTTAGATGCAGAATCCCATGTATTAATGATTCGAAGTGTTTCTAAACCTTCTTGATTCTGTTTAAGATCATCAAGAATGTTAATGAAATTTGCTTCATCATCTGAGACTCTATAATTACTAGGCTGATATTTATTTTCAGCTTGAGTATCTATATCTATAGGATCTATACCAGCATCTTTCACTAATTTTTTAATAGCTTCAGGATTCTTTTTATCTAAGTCAATTAAATAATTAATCTTAGATTCATCCAAAAGACCATTATTCTCTAACATTATAAGCAATTTTCTATGAGGTGCAATAGCTTGCATCTTTTTTGTAAAGTTTGCACCTTGTTGCATTAATTGAATTACTTCTTCTGGACTTCTTAAAGTAATCATTTTTCCATTTGCTTTAAATGGAGCCATGACTTTCTTATAAAAAGCTTCATAATCTACAGAACCAGAAGATTCTGTAGTTTCTTTAGATTTATCTACTGAACCAGAGGATTTAATTGATTCTTCCTTTGGTTCTGTAATCTTAGTATTTGTATTCTGTGTTTCTGAATTATCTGAATTATTTTCTTCTTCATTTTCTGTGGATTGTGACTGATCATCTTGTTTATCATGATCTTCTTCCTCAGTTTTATTATCTTCTTCTTTAAATTCTTCAGATTCTTGTGTAGTTTCTTCAGAAGATTCTTCTTTAGTTTTATCTTCTTCATTAGAAATATCTTCTGTAGAATCTTCTTCTTTTACTTCAGGAGGATTTTCTTTAAGAAAATCTTCATCAGACATTCCTAAAATATTTTTATCTTCCATATATTATTCTCCTGATTGAGATTGTGCTTCAGTAATAGCATTTTCTAATTCAGGAAGTTCATTTTCAGCATGATCTCCAATACGAATAGAAACATTAAGCCAACGTTTTAAATGCTGACCTGCTTTACCCATTTCAAGAGCTAAATCTCTATCTTCTTTAGAAATAGCTGGATCTCCTGCTACTCCAATATAACGAGCACATTCTTTAATACAATATTGATCAATAATAATCTTTTTAAAATCAGGATTAGATTCCAAACGTTTAATTGCATCTCGTATAGCAATTAATTCTTTATACTGATCTTTTTGATTTTCAAGTTCAGTGACTTCACTCATGATTAGTCCTTAAAGTTAATTAAAGGCGATTGTAGTTTGCTATATTTTCTGATATAGCGTTATACCCGATAGCAGCTTCAACATCTGGTTTAGTTTCATCTGGTTTACGGGATTTAAGCAGTGCCTTAGTAATCTCAAGATTTTGATTACCTTGAGCTTGAGCACGCATCTTTTCCATAGCTTGCAAATGAGAAATACCATTAGCATTAAGTTCATATGCAAGACGTTCATTATCAGCCTGAGCACGTTTAAGATCAGCTTCTGCTGTTGCTTTATCCATATCAGCCTGTGTTTTATAAGCAGAAGTTTGTGCATTAACAGATTCAATTTGTGCTTTAGCACCTTGTAATCCAGCTTCAGCTTGAATTTTTTGAACCTCAGCTTGTAATTTCTGTACTTCTGCTTGTAATTTAGCTAATTCAAGTTTTTTAGCTTGTTGTTCCATTGGGTCAGGCTGAGGCTGATAAGTTCTTAATTTCTCAGCTAATGCAGGCATACGTTTAAGATCTGCTATTTCAGCTAAGATCATTAAAGTAATATCAGATCCCATATTAGGACCTATAGTTTGAAGCATAAAGCCCATATCCTGAGCTTTTTCATTATCTACATCAGCAGTAGCAATATCTACTTCTAAGTCAAAGTTACCTTTAAGATCTTCTCTTCTAATATTTACATATTGTCTATTAGTAACTCTAATAACTTCTTCTTCGGAAAGAAATTCTGCATTCATTGCAATAATTTTATTTCCGACTTCTACCATTCCTTTAGCTAATCTTCTAAGAATAGACATCTCTCTTCTAGAAGCAGCATCTAATACTCCTCTAATAGCAGTAGCTACTTTACTGTTATAAGCATCTCCTGCTAAACCACCTGAGAATGCTTTAATACCAGTTAATGCTTCTGCTTCTTGGTTCTGCATTTGAGACATTAAAATAGCAGACTGAGGTATTTCAGGATATTTATGTTCTATATATCCGCCTCCAGCAGGATTTATAGAAGGATTAAATTCATAAGTATCTCCTGCATCAAATCTCTTTCTATTTAATGCATCTAACATTCCTTTAGCGAAGCCCTGTTGAGCGTTTGCAGATCTACCTAATAGATCTATCATACCTCGAGTAACTGCTCCCAGAATGCGTTGATTGTCCTCTAATAAGCAAGCATCTGGTTCACCATATAAATCCCGTTTAACGGGTAAATATTGAACCAGAACAAAAGGAAGTTTCTCATCAGGAAATGGATTTAATTCCATTCGGATTAAAGTATCTCCGATCCATGTAGCTACAAAAGGAACCAAAGAACCATCTTTATGAATATCATAATATCCCCAATATTCATAAGCTACTACTTTTTTTCGAGATAAATCTTTAAAATTAAAAGTATCAGGAATATTTGTAGCATGGTCTGTATCAGTAATAGGATCTGAATTTTCCCAATTAACTTTATCTAGATTCTTATACCTATTACCATATTTCTTTAATTCTGCTTTATTAGTTTCAAAACTATGAATAACAAATAAAGCTTTATTAATATCTCCATTGCAAGATGGATCTATATATACATTAATAGGATTAAGAATTTCTACTACAGGATCATTTTCTAATACTTGTTCTACTTGAGTATCTTCATAATTAATAATAGTAGCTGTAGTAGGTTGACCTGTTTCTTCAAAATAATCTACAGCAGCTTTTAATTCATCACTTACTTGTTCTTTATAAGCTCTAGTATTAGATTGCTTTAATAGTATAGCTTCTTGAAGCTGCTGCATTGTATTTTCATCTTCTATAGGAAAATACTCAAATACAGGTACTTGTTGAGTTTCTTCTTTAGTAACTCTATTCCAACCAAGTTTAATAATACTCGTTCCTTCATCAACTGTAGAACGAATATAATCATCTATTAATTTAATTTTATTAAGTTTAGTATTAAATTGCCAATTTAATAATAATTCATTCTGTTTAGCAGCTTCCTCATCTTCAAATGTTTTAGGAGATACTGTAAACAGTTTATATTGATTCAAGAATGGTTCAGATAAAGCTGAATATCTCCATTCAGCTTGTCTTCTTATAAGTTTAGGTTGTACAGAAGACTGTCCTTGTCTTACTTTAGGTTTACAATTACCTTCAACATTAAGTAAATCTACCCAATGTTGAATTTTAGACATTTGAGCATCATGACTTGGTTTAGCAGATTCTAAATCTGCTTTTAAGGTCATAATAGTAGGCTCATTTTTCCAATCAGTTAATTTCTGATTATTTTCTTGAATAGGTAACTGTATATCTTCCATAATAACCTACACTTATATTTAAATTATTATTATAAATTAACCTTCTTGATCAGTAGAAGGTGTTTCTAAAGCAGTTACTCTAGCTGTAAGTTCATTAACAGAAGCTGTTAAAGTTTGAAGCTGTGTTTTAATAACTGTAATTTCTGTAGATTGTTCTGTATCTGTTTTAGTATTATCTTTAATAGATTTATTTACAGAACCAATAGAAGAATCAATAGATTTAAATTTATCTAATAAATTATCTGCTAAATGAATTCCTGCAACTTCAGGTTTAATAATAGTAGTCATTTTATTTTCTCTCAATAATTAATTTGTCAGTTCCTTCGATATATCGTGTAATAACTGAACTGCATCTTTTCGTAAGCTCTCGAAGTCGTAAACGCTCTCGTTCGCACGATTGTAAGTCTTTTGAAGGTTTATTTGAGGAGCGCTGCACCCGTTCATTAAGAGTCCTAAGATTACTAATAAGCTTATTTGCTTCAGCAAGTTCTTTATCTTTAGCATCTTGTTTTGCTCTTTCTTGTTTAAGAGTTTGGCTTACTGCTTGAACTTTATCTATAGCATGGTTATATTCTTCTACTTTAGAACCAAATAAATAACCACTAGTAAATGTAGATACTACAATAATAATTAATAAAACTATATTGTTCATGGATCTAAATTCATATTAGATACAAATAATCGTTGTTCTGCCAATCTTCTCTTAGTTAATCCTTTTTCAGAAGAAGATCCAGGAGAACGATAATCTGTAAATTTTCTAGCAGCAGTAATAAAATCTCCTCTATTAATATCATCAAATATAGAATAAGTTCTACATTTAGTCATTCCAAAATTATATACAAAAGACATTAAAGCTATAAATTGTTTTTCATTTATAGGTACTTTAACAAGATTAATTAAATCATTATGTGTATTAATTAAATCTTGTGAAAATAGTTCATAAGCTTTTTGTCTTGTTATTTTATCTCCTTGTTTAACTCCTTTAGTATGACCTATACCTATTGTATAGACTCCAGCAGAGCATTTATAAGCATTGGATCTATATCCTTCATATAGTTCTATAAAAGAAGCTGCATCATTGGGATTATAAAAAACTACTTTATTATTCATTATCTTCTACTTTTAATTAATACTTCTAAAGATGTTATACGTTTAATAAGATCATTCATTTGATATTCTAGATTTTCAGCTTTAACTACATAAGCTTTAAGTGCATCTATTTCTTTTTGCTGATCAAATGTTTTTTGTTGGAGCCAAGTAATCTTATCTTTATTATCTTGGATCTCATTATAATTTTGAGAGAATCCTATTGAATATCCTACAGCCATATAAGCTAACATAAGGGTAGCTTTAATACATCCGTTAATAAACTGTTTATATGATATATTTAAATTTGGCATAATTAGTTACCCTTTCTATCTTCTTTATTGAATTTAACTAATTCATTAAGTCTTGCAATAAAGATTTGATAAAAAATAATAAGAATTTTAGTTCCGAAATAAGCTGCTATTGCGGAACCAGCAACACAAATTCCATACTCTAATTTAAAAGTATGAAGAATAAGATAAGTAATATATCCAGCAACTATGCCAGAAAATACTTCATAAAGATATTCAAAGAAATTAAATGGTTTATTTTCTTTAAAAAATGAACTAGCTCCACCAGCTAAAGCAGACATTAAAATTAATAATATTGGAGCGATCTGAGATAGATCATTCCAAAATTCAGGATCTCTCCAAATCATAATTTTTCCATTAAAATAATTTATTATTATTTTAATAGATTTTAATAAAAAAGGGATACTTAGTATCCCTTTGAAATTTAATAATATTTAAACTTTTATTTTGCTTCTATACTCTTATGAATAGTTAAGATATAGTATAGAGATTTATAGATATTTTTTATATCACATATATCTTTACTATCTAAATTATCTATATCTATGTCATTCATTTCTTCTAGTTTCTTACGAAGAAGTGTCATGGATTTAGACATCTCTACTTGGAGCCAAGAAGCATTAATATTTTTTATAACATAGTTCTACTTTTTATATCTTTCCATAATTTTTAATAAGGTTTGACTATCAGAAAATACCAGTGATGAGACCAACTTTAGCTATACTACTAGAATGTTCACAAGTTGCTATAATTAAACCTTTATATTCTATTTAATGGAAAAAAGCTGTTAAGGGTTTTTCCTTAACAGCTTTTATAATATAGTATTTATACTTATAGGGAAAGTATCTATAAAAATATATTGTTACGAATTATTATTATTATTATTAGTATTAGTAGGCTGTGTAATAACAATTTTATCTGTTTCACCTGATTGTAAAGTAATCATTTATTTCTCCTTAATAGGCTCTATACGAGTAATAATACTATCAAATAATAGCTTCCAAGCTGCTAAAAACAATCCAGAATGCCATATTAAATGATTCTCGCAAGATAGTTTATTATCTTCTTCAGAAGCCATTATGCAGTCTCCTAAGCAGGATACAAGCATAGGACATTCTTTACATTTTTTTCTATCTTTCCAAAAATGAAGATGTTCATTAGGAAATTTACTTGTTTTAATAGTATCAAGTGTTCCATATGATTTATCAGAACCATGACAAATAAGTAGATTCCCTTGCATATCTACTGCTACAGCATCTTTATTATTAATAAAACAACTATTTTTATATAATTGTTTATTTACTAATCTAGAAATCAATTTAGATACATAATCTCTAATAGAATGATATGGATGATTTCCATTTACTGTAGAACCAAAAGCAATAAGATTATTTAATAATACTTTTTTAGTATTAGAATCAAATTTTTTTACTACATCTTTAGAAAAATCAGATAATTTAACTATACCTTCAAAATTAATATCTACATCATCTCCAAAGTATTGTGCAAAATAAGGATGAAGTTTAGATAAATCTGAATTATCTGGTGTAACTACAATATTAAATCCAAAGAATAATCCTTTTTCTTTAGCTTTCTCTTTATAATATTTAAGTCCTTCTAATACTTTTAGATCTTCTAATGGATTTTTATCATCTCTATAATTAGAAAATGTAGGTCCATCATGTGATACTGTTAATCCTATCTCATTATCTAATAAATATTGAGCTACTTCTTTAGTAATCAATGAACCGTTAGAAATAGTTCCTAATTTAACATTAGGATATAACTCTTTTAATTTAGGAACCAATAATTTTATGGTCTTTAAATAGACTAATGGTTCTCCGCCCCAAAAAGTTATACTATTTACTTTAGTTAAATTATTTTTTAATTTATTAATTAAGTTATCTACTTTTTCTTTTAAAGAAATTTTATCTTCTTTTTTAATAGGAATAATTTTTTTATCAATTTCATTTAAAGTATAGTTTTCTAAACAATACTTGCAATGAAAATTACAATTAAATCCTAATGTAATTCTTAAACTAATATTATTAGTAGATTTATATAAAGAATTTTTATCTTTTATATTATTTTTAATAAAATCTTTTAATCTTGGGTCTTGATCTAAGAAAACAGGAATATCTTCATCTGTAAAAATATCTTGAGTAATATTATCGTATGTATGAACTAATAAAGTTCCATCTGATTTCTTAGAAGTAATTCTAAACTTCATAAGGTTCTACCTTAATAATAATCGTATTAAATATAAGTTTCCAAGCTGCTAATAAATAACCAAAATATTGTATTTTATAATTTATACAACCATATTTATGTTCTTCTAATGAAGATATAGGACATCCACCATTACATATAAATACTACAGGACATTTATTACAATAATCTTTATCTGTCCAATATTTTAAGAATTTAGGTATATTCTTAGAATAATCTTCTAATTTACCATATCCTGCTGATTTATTATTCCAAGCATGACAAGCTAATATATTGCAATTTAAATCAATATTTAAAGTACCAGATAAATAATTATTACAATTATATTTTGTATATTGAAAATTAGGTTTATTTACTAATTTATTAATAACATTTGATACATTACCTCTTAATCTAGCAAAAGGATGATTACTATCTTTTGTAGTACCCCAATATAAAAAATTTTTATAAAGAATATTTAAATATTCTTTAGAAAATGGAGTAATTATTTTATAAGATTCTTTAGATAATCTAACTAAAGATTCAAATTTATATGTTAAATTTGTTCTTTTAAGTTTATTTTCAAAAAATCCTATAAGTTTAGTTAAATCACAATTTTCAGGAGTAATAACCATATTGAAATTTAAAGTATAATCTTTTATATTATCAATATAATATTGAACTCCTTCAATTACTTTTGGATCATCTAAAGGATCTTTTTCATTTCTATAAATTTTAAAAGAAGGTCCATCATGTGAGATAATAATTTTTATATTATTCTCTACAAACCATTTAGCTATATCTAAGTTTATTAAAGAACCATTAGTAATGGTAAAAAATTTAGCATTAGGATATAGTTTATTTAAATATGGTTGAAGTTTTTTCCAAGTTTTTATATAAACTAAAGGTTCTCCACCCCATATAGTAATTTTTTTAGGATTTAAATTTAATTTAGTAAGTCTTTCTATAAACTCTTCTAAAGGAATTTTTTCTTGTTCTATATTTATTATTGCTCTTTCTTGAGTGTGACAATACTTACATGAATAATTACAATGATCTCCTAATTTTATTTTTAAATGATCTAATTTTTGTTTTTTAGGATTAAATCCAGGAAATTTCTCATAAGAATAATTATTATTTATAAAATTAGCTAACTTAAATCCATATTTTAAATCAATTAAATTAAAATCTTTATCAAAAATATCTAAAGATAAATTATCAAAATAATTAATTTGATAGTTTCCTAAAAAATCTTTAGAAATAATTTTAAATTTCATTTAAATACTCATAATTAAAATATTGATAATAATTTTGTTTAATTTCTTTTAAGAATTCATAAATTTTATTATTAAAATAACAATCTAATATTGGATCTTTAGCTCTAAAGCATCCACCAAAACATATTTTATATGCTTTACATTCTTGGCATTGTTTAGATTTATATCTTAACAATGGTTCTTTAAATTCTATAGGAATTATAGGAATAGTTTTTTTGAATATATTTCCTACAATATTATTAGTAGAAAAGTTATGATGACATAAGTATCTATTGCCTTTTAAATCTAAAGAATAATTATTACTATTAAAACAATAATTAGAAAGGTTATGTTTTAAATATTTCTTATAATAATTAAATATTATTGAATTTATAGCATTTTTATAAAAAATAATATCTAATTTTTTTAAATAAGAATATAAATTATTAAAATAAATATCAATATCTTCTTTAGTAAATAAATATTCTTTAGGAATATCATTAACATAAAGAATTGGATAAATATACCAATTTAAACATCTACCAAACTTATTATATAAATATTGCCATTTATTAAAATAATTATCCCAAGATAATTCTTGATGATGAACCAAAGAAGTAATATGAAGATCTTTAATTTGAAGAGCTAATTTCCATTTATCTTCTTGAAGTTGTCCGCAATGATATGAAAGATTTATAAATAAATCATTATCATTAATATATTTAATATGTTCTTTAGTTAAAAGAGAACCATTAGTTGTTATTCTAGGTTTTCTTAAAGTAGGTATATCTTTTAAAGAATCTATTAAATATTTTATTTCTTTAAAATAAAGAAATGGTTCTCCACCCCAAATAGTAAATCTATTTATAGGTTTATTTTTATAATTATCTTCTAAAAATTTTAAAAAATTTGTACAGAAGTATTCAATATTATTATTTTTATTAATACTTGAATCATCTTCTTGTAAACAATATGGACATTTCCAATTACAAGCAGAACCAATAACAATATTAAATATTGTATCTTCTGTACTATTTTTAATCATAATTAAACAACTGTTAATACTTTTTCAGCTAAATCTGTCCAATATTTACTATTAATTTTAAATCTAAGTTTATCACCTGGATTTAAACCTAATGCGCAAATTTTACCAGTACCTTCTCCATTAATCATTTTAATTTCTTTGTTTGGAGTATATCCTTGAATAGGTTCAATATAGTAATTAATTTCATCCAAACATACTTGATTATTTTTATGAAAGGCTTTAATAGAAAAGTTAATATATTGGTTAGACTGAATTATATCGTCACAAATTAATTGAATAGAAGGAATCCAATAATTTTTCCAAGAAGTATATAAAGAATTATATTCTTCTTCAGTATATATAGATAAATTTATAGAAGTTTCATCAAAAACTTCATTAGATATTATTTTACAACTTGTATCTATAAATTTAGGAGCAGTTTTTATATTAGTGTTTGGTAAACAAAGTAATTTACATAAAATACCACAATTCCAATATCTGAAACGTTTATTAAAAGTTTTAGAATCCATTTTAGAAATATACGTTTCTGAATACTTATCTATAATTGCTGGTATATTTTCTAATTCATAATTAAAAATTATAAAAAATTCTTTATAAGGTTTCCATAAATTTAAAGGAATTTTTGTTACTTCTTCAAAAGTACATTTATAATATTTATTATTAATAATAATTATTTTTTCTTTAAAAATATCAGAAGAATTTAAAGATTCTATTGAAACTATAGAATTAGATAAAGAAGAATTAAAATCTTTTAATAAAGTAAAAACACGAACAATTATTGAATAATCCTGAAAAAATAAATTAGTAATTTTATCTTCTTTTTGAATATATTTACTTAAAAAAGATTTAAACATTTTAATTCCTTAATTAATTATCATTACAATCACAATTACAATTACATCGAGCACAATTAGTATCCCACTTACAATTATGACAATGTTTTTGATTACACTGTATAGTAGTACAATTTACTGTTGTACAGTTAACTGTAGTACATTGAACAGTATTACATTGAATTGTAGTGCAATCTGTAGTTGTACAGTCTTGTAGTAAAAATGTACTTTTAGTTTGTCTTATTGGAACACAATTAGAACCAGTAAAAGTACCTTCTATACCTGTTTCTGTAATATTAAAATCTAAAATATTAAATGGATCAGTTCCATTTATATGATCATTTTTTACTTGAATACTCATTTACAACCTCAATAGTTTCTTGAGTACAGATGTATCCTGTTTGATCTAAAAGTTGAATATCAACTTTGTCTCCTGGAACCAAATCTAAACTCTTAAATTTAAATTTACCTATACCATCTTTAACATATATTTTACGCTGAGGTATATATCCTGCTAATGATTTTACTTCAAACCAGTTACCATCAGTATCTTTTTCTAAAAATTGTCCTAAATCTTTATATACTTCAAAAGAACATTCATATTCTTTATTTGGTTCTAATTCTTTAGGAAGATTTAATTTAAATGAGAGAACCAAGAATTTAGAAGCATCTTTATTTTTATGAAGTTCTTTATAAGACATTTCTACTATATTAGATAAATCAAAGTTAGTAAAACATTGTCCTTCTTCATCAACAGCAAAAGATTTAGCAGCTTCTGCTACAGAATCATTAACAGATCTGCAATAAACTTGAGCTATACCTTGATATCCAATACGAGATAACCATTCAGTAGATCTTTCATAAGAATGAGTACAGCAATCTCTTTTAGATATAACTTCTACAATTCCTTGATTAACTAATAAAGGATTAACTATAAATTGAATATTTGCACAAGGTTTCCACCAAAGTTTTCCTATTCTTGAGTTTTTATCAAAACAACCTTCTGCATTAACATAATATAATTGACCATTTAAATCAATATATCTATTTCTAATAGAATTAGTAGTAAGAATATCAGAACTAGATACTTCAGGATTATTTGAATCTTTAGGAACAGGAGTCAATACTCGAACCATCATTTTTGATTCATCTGCTGTAACAGATACATATTTATATGTTTGGTTTTTAGTATGAACTAATCTAATAGGTCTTATAGACATTTAAATTTCCTCTATTTTAATAATTTCTTTACCAAATACTTCTTTAAAAGCAGATTCAAATAAAGCTTGATTATATGGCATCATAGATTGACATCTAATTTTATGATCTTCTTCATCAAGTAAAGGACATCCTCCCATACAAGCCATTACATAAGGACAATGTTTACATATTTCTCTATTATGTATAGATTTTAAATTCCATCTACAAGTAGAAATATCTTTAATATTGCCATGATTTAATCCATTTAAAGGATTATCAGCATAACAAGTAAGTAATCTTCCTTCTGTATCTATAGATAATCTTTCTACAGAATTATATGCAGGACATCTAGCTTTAAAAGAAGCATAAGGAAGCTTATAAATAATATGTCTTATAACTGTATTTCTAATTCTTCTTAAATCAACAAAATAAGAATAATACGGATCATTAGGTTTAAGATTTAAACCCCATAAAAGATTATTTTTAAGTATTTCTAAGCCATTTTTTCCATAATCTTTTAAGATATCTTTAGATCTAGAATCAGCTTTAAATACTGTAGATAATTTAATAGGAAATCCTACATATAATTTTTTCTCTAAGAATTTAATAGTTTCTTTAATATCATAATTATATGGACTAAGAACCAAAATAATATGGGCTAATCCTTTTTGCATTAAATATTTAATAGAAGATCTAATATTTAAATCATCTAAATAATCTATTGGATCTCTTAGTATTGTTTGTGCTGGTCCATCATGACTAAATGCAATATGGATATTATTATCAATACAATAATTAGCTTTTTCTAAATTAAACAAAGAACCATTAGAAACAGTATGTATTGCTTTATTATACTTAAGATCTTCTCTTAATAATTTAATTAATTTTTTAAATCTTTTCCAATATACAAGAGGTTCTCCTCCCCATATACGTATATTTTCTATAGAATTAAAATCTAAATCTGAATTTTTTAAAATATTTAAAAATTCTTCAGGAATAAATTTAATATCATCTCTATGTTCATTTTGAAGACAATATTTACATTTATAATTACAATTCATTCCTAAAGTTATATCTAATAATTTAACCTCTTTTAATTGAGGTTTATGTTTAGATTCATAATTAATATTATTAATTACTTGAGTATGAATTTTTAAATAATCTTTAGAAGTATAATTTAAATATATTTTAGTTGGAGTTTGTATAACATATTTATTTATTTTTGATAAAAGTAATGGTTCTATTACTTTTTTGTCTTTATTATAAAAAAGACCTAAATTACTATCATATAAATAGTATTGTTTAGGCTCATAATAAATTTTAAACATATTATTTAATCACAATCATTACAATTACAATTACAATTACATTGTTGTTCATAGTGACATTGTGAACATTTATTACAATCAATAGTTGTACAATCTGAACAATGAACTTGATGACAATGTATTTGATTACACTGTACTTGTGAACAATGTACATTACTGCATCTAACTTGATTACATTGTTTCTGATTACAGTTATAACATTGTACAGAATTACATAATCCAGCAGTATCTTGATTATTTAATTCACTTACTTTTAAATTATTCTGATAATTAAGAATAATTTCTTGTTGATCTAAATCAAATGTAAGAACATCCTGTTCATTTACTTTTATTGGTAAGGTGCTCATAACATTTCCTAAATAAACTGTACATAAAGAGTTATAAAAACATAATTAGCAGAAGCTACAACTAAATTAATTATATTTTTATCATTATTTACATTACCAAATATAAATACATTATTATCTGTATTTGGTCCTGCATAATCCATTACAAGTATTGGAGCCTGATTACTTAAATTATATCTTCCAATAGTAAAATCATGAGTAGAATTCCATTGGTTTAACTCTGCTGTTCCAATATCACCTGAATAAGTAACTCTAGACTGTACCCAACTACCTTTTAATGCATAATCTCTTAATTTTGTTGCTTTAATTAAAGAATCTACATAAGAAGGAAATGAATAATTTCCACTAATATTATTATTAGAGTTTGCTACCCAATCTCTTAAATCAATATTAAAATATATATTTCCATTAGTAGCTGGATTACTATTTCTTAAAGCAAAATAAAGAAAAGGAATAGCTGTATTCTTTTTAAATACGTAACTATCACTAATAATATAGTTATTAGTATTAATAATTTTATTACTATATAACTTAATAGGATTATTAGTAGTATCTTCTATATTAAATACACCATTTGTGCTATCTATTTTATTATCATGGATAGAAAGCATAAATTTATTCCTTAATAATTAATTTTTTAAGAGTATTTATTTCTCTTTCTTGCTTATTTATCTTATCTAATAAAATAGATGTAAGAGCATTATAATCAATAGAAAGGAATTTCTTACCTTTTTCATCATAATGCTCTACAACAGCTTCTGGCACATATAACTGTACTTCCTGAGCTATTAAACCTAAATGTTTTTTACCATCGGAAAGTAAAGTATATCTATATGGAACCAAAGAAGAAATATCATATTCATCAGATACGCATTCAAAATCTTCTTTCTTGGATCTATCAGATGTACTTGTAATAGTAGCTCCTTGTATTGTACCAGTACAAGTAATATCTCCTGTAACTGTTACATTACCTGTTATAGCACCACCTGATTTAGAGTAATAAGTTTTCATTAAACCAGCAATATGTTCAATGAAATTTTTAAATTGATCAGCAAAATTAGAAGGATTCTCAATCATAATTAAATTCCTGTTATTCCTACTTTAGGTAGTTCTATACCTTACGTTTCTACTGTTTCATCTTAATTAGATTCTGATTCTGAAGCAACAGTAGGATTATAAAAAGATTCAAATACTTCTATTGGATTTTCAGACCAAGAAGATAAAGTATTAAATGTAACAGAATCAGGCGTAGATGCAAGAGTTTCTATAGCTTCTTTAACTCTTAAAGGAGTCATTAAAGCAGTATTATTAGTACCTGTCTGAGCTTCTTCTTGTGTAGCTATTTTAGGTTTATCTGTTAAATCATTATAAGAACCAGAAAGACCAGAAGCAGATAAATTTGGTTTATTAATTAAATCATTATAGTTACCTGTAGAAGCAACTTTAGCTAATGATTTAAATTGTCTAGCTATTCTTATAAATCCAGCATTTAATTTAATAATTAAGGTTGAAGAAGCATTCATTATTCTTCTGCCTCATAAATTCTATTAAAAAATTCAACTGGATCATAATCTAATGGATCTGAGTCTGTAGAAAAATCTACAGAATCTTTAAAAGCTAATGCTTTTAATTCATTCCATTTATCTTTATTTAATTTAGTATTAATTGTATTTAACAAAACACGCATCTCAATAGCAATTCTTTCTGCTAAATTAAGAAGCTGTTCTGTTAAATTTTTCGGATGATCTATCATTTGATTACTCCGTTGTATTATTTAATTCTGCTTCAAACGTAGTAACAAAATTAGTATTTAAATCTCCAATACCTGCTTTTAATTTATCTATTTCAGATTTATTAGAAGCTATATTAGTTTCTATAGATGAAAGATTAATTTCATCTTGAGATACAGCATTAATATTATCTCTAGCTTGTTTCTTTTGTGTATCAGTTAATTCCTGAGCACCATTATACTTTACATGACCAGCAGCTATATTCTGCAATGCTGTAATAGCATCTTGATTACTTTCAATTAATTCTGCTAATTCATTTAAAGTATCATAAGCAGCACCAGCTCCTCCAAGTAAATCATCTTTAACTTCTTGCTTTGCTTTTATAATTTCACTGGCTATTTTAGAAGATGAATATACAGTAGTTGTAGAAGCTGTCGTATCATTGATAATAGTATTAAGTCTTTCTTGTAATGCAGTTATTGCTGCTTCTGCTGCATCTATATCAGCAGAATTAGCATTTATAGCTGACATTGCATTATTAAAATTAGTTTTAAGACTATTAACTGCTTTTACTAAAGATTCTGCATTATCTGTATTAAGCTGAGTTGTATCTCCAAGCTTTACATAAATAAGTTTACATTCTTTAGCAATACGTACTGCTAAATTATTAATTTGTGAAGATAATGGACTTACATTTACATTATCACTCATTATAATTCTCCAAAGTATCTTATTGTATTTTCAAATGTAATTGTTGGATCAGGAGATACAGTAATTCCGCCTTTTAATTCCAAGGCACCAATAATATCTCCTGTAGATTGTCCATAAATCTCCAAAAACCATTTTTCTGGATCTGGATCCATAAGAATTTCATTAGCAGACATACCTGGCGTACCTTTAATAGCACCTGCATCTTGCCATGCTTTAGTACTATCATTCCAAACCATAAGAGTTTGAAATCCACTCTTATCATCATAAATTTGATAAGCATCTCCAGGTTTTCCAACTAAACCCGCATTAATAAATTCTTCTAAAGAAGGATATACACCTTGAAGTTCTAAACCAGTTCCTGGAAGACCTATATCACCTTTAGGACCTTTAATAGAAGTAACTAAAGTACCTACTTTAATAACTTCATTAGTAACTATTTCAACAATTTCATATATATCTCCTTTAGGTGTTACAACATGATCACCTACTTTAATACCTATATTAGGAGTTATATAAGAAATAGAAATTTCTTCAAAAGGTAAAGGATCTTTATTTAAATATCTATAACTAAAAGCAGCTTTATTAGCTTCTTTTTGAATTTCAGCTAAAGACTCATTTAATTGAGTTTTTACTAAATCTTTAATACTCTTTAAAGAAGCTTTTGTAAGAGTATTAATATCATTGATCTTTTCTTTACCAAGATCATTAATTTTATCTAACCAAGTTGGAATTTCCAAAACTTTATCCATATTGGAGCTAATAGCTGCAATATTTTCATAGTTTTGGTTAATTAACTTAATATCTTCATAATGATTCATCACAAAATCAAATGCTGGTGAATCATGAAGATCTTTAAGAATAGGTAAGTTTAGATAGACTGTTTTAACAACCTCATAGGATCGTCCTATCAGTCTATCTACAACTCCGCTTGGAGGACAATTATTAAAAGGATTTATAGTATGCATCTCTAATTATTCCAAAAAATCAATGGAATCTTGAGTTGCAATAGTATATTTAAGAACTGCTCCCCCCTTGAAGTCTTTTAATTCCTTTGGAAGGAGGAATCTAACCATAGATTTATCATTATCAATTTCTACAGTTATATCGCAATTATTCAAGTTCTCACTGCTACTTATACATTCTGTTGAATGTTTTTTCACAATACTTGTTTGTGTACTTGTATTTAATATAATACCATGTTTACAAAGTATTTTCACTGCTTGTTTAGTAGTGAAATTGATTAAGGATACTTCCAATTCATAGAATAAACAAGAAAAATCAGGGATGATAATAGAACTATTAAGATTGGTATTAGTTCTAAGATCTGTCCAGATACCATCTTTAAGATATTTAGACGAATACGCATATAAATACTTCTTAAGGTCTGTAGTATTTTCATAATTTCCTTTAGTTGGATCAACCATTGATTGTAATACTGCAATACCTGTTTGAACCAAAGGATTATTATTGGTTCTATCAGCTATTGATTTAGGTTCATCATCTCCTTCTATAGACGTATCAAGCCAATTAGGACCGTCTTTAGAAGCAATAAACATATGGTTAGGTAACCCTAAATCATGACCGTAATTGCCTGCTATAGCTGTGCTATTTAAACCTATAACGGTATTTCTATATCCGCCTAAGATAGAAGAAAATTCTCCCTTATTTTTATTTCTGGTTCCAGAAGCTATATGAGAATAATTACCAATTAAAGTATTACCATAGCCAGAAAATATAGAAGAATATTTACTATCTTCTATTTGATTTATAGAACCAGAAGAAATAATACTGTTTTCTGAAGTATCTATTATGCTTTTAGAAGAGCCAATAATAGAAGAATAATTAGAATCTGTTATTTGATTCTGATCTCCTATAGAAATATTATATTTCTTTGGTTCTGTTGAAGTTATCTTATTAGTATTACCAAAAATAATAGAATAAGTATTCTTTTTAATTTCATTTGTAGTACCTGATAGTACAATACTATATTCTGAGTGTTCTACTGTATTATGATCTCCATTTACAATAGTTTGATACTTTAATTCACTTTCTGTAAGACCTGTTAAAGTATTTGCTGTGCCTGATAATATAATTCCATTAGTTATTAATGAAATAGTATTACTAGAACCAGATAATATAGAAGAGTCATCAGAATTTCTAATTGTATTATTAGAACCAGAAATGATATTGGATTCATTTGAATTAAATAAAGTATTTATATTTCCTGAACCAATAAATGAATTATTAGAATCAGATATATCTAATGAAGTACCTGATCCTATAAATGTATTTTCAGATCTAGTAATACTATTAGATTCTCCTGAAATAATAGAAGATTTACTAGAAGAACTAATAGAACAAGTATTACCTGAACCAATAAAAGAATAAATATTATCTATTGTATTATTCTGACCTGTAATAATAGAAGAATAATCATTTAATACTTGATTATTAGTACCAGATCCTATAAAAGAGAAATTACCATTAACAGCAGATTGATAAGTAGAACCAATAAAAGAATATGTGCCATTTATAGCACTTCTATTGCCTTGAATAATTACATTGTTGGTTCCTTCAATAATATTTCCTTCACCTGTAGCAATAAAATTATATGACCCTGAATCACTATTTTTATTGCCTGTAATAATTGAAGAATATAATCCACCTAATGTATTAGAAGAACCAGAACCAATAAAAGAATAATTTCCAGAAGATGTATTTCCCTTACCAGACATAATACCTGAGTACTCTCCTGATGCTACGTCTGATTCTTTATTATTATTAAACTGTAAATCTACAGTATATTTTCCTCTAAATTCTGATCCATATTTAGATCCTGTAATAGAAGCTTCTCCTTTAGGAGATAAAACTATGTTTGTATTAATTTTAGTAGATTTTGGAGATAAAATAGAATTATCTTCAAAAGTAGATTCTATAAAATGTTTAAATCCTGTAGATTCACTTGGTTCATCAGGATTTTCAGGATTATCTTCTTCTTCTTTTTTATCTGTAGCAGGTAATCCTTCTATAAATAGATCAATTACTTTTTTGGAATCTCTAATTGTTTCTATAGTAATAGATCCTTGGCAAGTACCTATAGATTTAGGTACCATCCAAGCAGGAAATGTTATATATTGTCTTGCTTTAATTCCTTGAGGTACAGAAGTTAAATCAGCTTGTACATCACCTGATAATTTAATAGATTTAAAAAATAATACTTCTTCACCTTTATTAGAAACTTTAATAGTTACTGAATTAGATTTCTTCCAAATAACTACTTTTTCTCCAATAAATAAATTTGTTGGATCAACTTCTAATATTTCTTCAGGAACAATGGTATTTTGTTCTGGTATTTCACATTCTCTATATTCAGTCATTATATCCAACCTCTTTTATGGAATTTAGAATTAGTTTCAGAATAAGAAGAAGAAACTAAATCTTGTTCTATAGTATCTTGTATTACTTGATTATAAATTGTTAAGTATTTTTGAGAATTAGTAATAGCTTCTTGAGTATTTAAATTTCCATAATACTTATAAGCAATATAAGCTCCTAATGCTTCATATAAAGTATCAGGTAAATTTATTTTTTGTAATGGATCTTTTTCAAAATCTAATACAGGATGTTTTGCTTGATATACAACAGAATAAGTTAATCCAGATAAAGGCTGAGGTATTTCTAATATATCAAAAACAGGAGTAAATACACTTCTAAAATCTGTATGATTATTTAAAGGAACTTTATGATGATAAGTATCATATACAGTTAATATTTTAATTAAATCATCTGTATATGGATGTTCTGGATCATCTCTAATAAACTTATCTGAAAATTCTGGATCTTTTTTATCTTCTTCGGTAGCATTTAACCAAGAATGTTTAGAACTTAAATGATATCTAGTTCTATATTCATTACATTCTATAATTAAAGTATTAGTCTTTAAAATAAATCTACTATAAAGTCTTAATAATCCTTCATTAATATAATTTACTATTTGAGGAACATCATTAGAAGGAATTGAACCATTACCATCATTACCTACTTCTAAATTAGATAATTCAGCATAAGATAACTTTCTTAAGTATTCTGTTAAATTCATTTTTATTTTCCTTTGCCCCAGAACGCTTTATATCCATTATTAGCATATGCTTCTGCATCTTCTGCTTTATTAAACTCTCTAAATTCTTTATTTTTTAAAGCATATAAAACAGCTTTACCTGGATCTTGAAATTGATATAAACCTCCGTCAGGAGTTTGTATTATTGTAGGAAAAGCTATAAATTTATCTCCTACAGTAGTCCAAGCCATTTTATGAGTAGCTATGCTTCCATCATCATTTTGTATAACAGGATATCTATCTGGATATAAAACTCTCTGTTCAAAGTTTAATGATGTATTTGGATCTATAAATACAGGCATAATTAAACAATATAAGAAGATAATGCTGAATACTCTTCCTTATTAAAATCATCTTCTTCATAAATTGATTCTCCCTGAGCATTTAGAATCATAGTTTCTGAAGGTTTCCAAGGATTTAAATATCCAAGCATTGAGATTGTATCTAAACAGTCATCATGACCCTTTAATCCAGATTTAGTTGCTAACTTAATTTGCTGGATAAATATTCCCATTATAGTTGATGTCTTCATTTCTTGCGGAAAATAAAATTTACCAGCTTTGAACCAAGGGACAACCATGTTAAATCTGGATAATTTATCTGCTGTAGGTCTAATTCCAGGTTGTTTACTTCCTTTCATTCTTGAAAAATTAAACCATATATTTCTTGTCATCATTTCTTGTTGGAGCCAAGGAATAAATCCTCCTTGCTGACCTGTAATTTCTATACCTACTTCTTGAGGTTTATATTCAAGAACTAATCTAAAGAGATCATTAACATTCTTATCCATTGTCTGTTTTTCACAGACACCATCTACCCAAAACCAATCTCCATTAGCGTTATAAGCCCATACAGAAATAACAGAAAAGTCAGCAGTCTGTTTAGCAGATGTAGCAAAGTCAGTAGTTATATAAAAATTAAAGTTATGTTTATTCTTTAATAATGATTTTCTTTGGTACCATCTAATTTCATCATCCTGTACTAATCTTTCATCATCAAAACTAATTCTTAACATCAATTCTTGATAAAAAGCAGCAGTAGTTCCAGTCTTT
>ENA-OOZY01000115-OOZY01000115.1-human-gut-metagenome-genome-assembly--contig:-NODE-115-length-71964-cov-9.425927_pt1 | contig 71964 bp, 73 predicted proteins | sample MGYA00241047_ERZ501410 | MGnify/ENA primary metagenome ERZ501410 (study PRJEB25962, sample SAMEA2042621) | human gut metagenome | biome: human gut; feature: human-associated habitat; material: faeces... | reverse complement strand
GCTGCGCAAAGTCTTAACGAAAATTTGCTCGTGTTCCGGTTTTTAGAGAACCCCTTATAATACTAAACACCAATAAAACTATAGCAAAAAAATCGGCGCAAAACCCATATATCAGATTTTTTGCTTGATTTTTTGTATAGTTTTTAATTGGTGTTTAGTATAAATGCCGTTGCGGAAAATTGAACTCCGCAAAAATTACGCATTAAAAAACCGTTGACTTTTTGCGAGAAAAATTGTATAATTAAGCTGATAAAATACACTATATATGTAAAGGTGGTCAAAAAATGAACAAAAAAGAGCTTGCCGAGATAAAGAAAAATTTCGGCGAACACAGCGGTTTTTTCACGCTTAACCGTGTGCTTACCGCTTACATAGATACGCAGAAAAACGTCCGCTGTCAGACGAACGAGCTTTACTCCCTCACTCCCGAGGAGATCGGTGCAGTGCTTATGGAATCGCTCTCAAAGGTGTTCAAGGGCAGCCTCGGCAAAGGTCTGCTCGAATATCCTTTTCCCCGTGAGCAGTATGACGAGGGCGGTTCGCAGAGAGTTTTGTGGGAGGCTGTCAAGACAAAGCTTGCCGATGAAACAGCCTGCGCAGCACTTCTGGAAAAAATTATAAATAATCTTGCTTATGAGCCTGCATATACTATTATCATCGGACACTGCTCCTACAGCATAATGTCGCGCGATAAGAACGATGACGACCTCGGAACGGCTGCCGATGAGTACAATTTCATCGTCTGCGCGGTTTGTCCTGCCGTTACAAATGACGACGGACTTATGTTTGACGGCGACTCAAACTCTATCTCGAAGAAGTCAAACACCGAGCTTGTTATAGCAAGAGAGCCTACAGACGGCTTCTTCTATCCCGTTTTCAGCGACAGAGCGCCCGATGTCAACAGCGTTATGTACTTCACCAAAACGCCGAGAAAGCCTAACGTTTCGTTTGTCAATGATGTCCTCGGCTGCGAGTTCAGAATGAGCGCAAACGGCGAGAAGAAAACGTTCCAGCAAGTAATGCACGATGTCTGCGGTGATGAACTCAACTACACCGTCATCACGCAGGTGAACGAAAAGCTCCGTGAGTTTGTTCAGGAGGCAAAAAACGATACCGAGCTGCCCGTTGTTGACGGAAACAGGCTTTACAATATCCTCTCCGATTCGGGCGTGAGTGATGAAAAGCTGGAGGGACTGAAAACTATCTTTGAGAACAAGGTAAGCGGCGGTGCTTTGACCGCAACGAACCTTGTCGAGCCTAAGACAAAGCTTTCCACCCCCGAGATAACCGTCAGCATCAGCAAGGACGCGACCGACAAGGTAAGAACCACGACTATGGACGGCAGACGATGTCTTATCATCGACCTTGACGACCCTGCGATCGAGATAAACGGACTTGCAACACGCATAAAGGGCAATTCTATATAAAAAGGAATGATAAATATGGTAACAACAGTAACAGTTGAAAATTTTGAGCAGGAAGTTCTCAGATCGGACAAGCCTGTGCTTGTTGACTTCTGGGCATCATGGTGCGGACCGTGTATGATGATGTCCCCGATAGTTGATGAGCTTTCCGAGGAAGAAAACGGCGTAAAATTCTGCAAAGTGAACGTTGATGAAGAAATGCCGCTCGCCGCAAAATTCGGAATTGAAAGTATTCCGTCACTTCTTCTCTTTGAGAACGGCAGATTCAAGGATCAGATAGTTGGTGCAGTTCCGAAAGCACAGCTTAAACAGTTTATCGGAAAGTAAATATTAATGCGTAATGCGTAATTCGTAATGCGTAATTATTTGCAAAGCTCAAATTTATAGGGACAATGCGAAGCCAAGCAGCTGGTCGAGCTGAGCACAGCTCGTCAGGTGTCCAGAGGGCGGAAGCCCTTGGTCGCTTCCGCAGAAGCGAAATCCCTAAACTATAGCTAAAGGCTTTGTTGCAATAACGAAATCAGTAACAAATCAAAAGGCGCAATTCACAAAAATAATGGGGAACGAAATATGTTAAACATAGTTTCATAAAGCCATAACAGTGAATTGCGCCAATTCTTTTTTCTTCAAACAAACTATCCTTGAAGCAAAAATCTACGAACGTAAGTGAGTGGATTTGAAGCTTCAACGCAGTATGAACGGTGGTGGGATATGTCAGTAAGAACGGCAAATGTTGTTTCCTGTTCAAATCCCACCGCCGTTCAAACGATGTCGGCGTGAAATGCTTATCGCTTCGCTCTGCGCATTTTACGCCGAGGATAGTTTGTTTGAAGAAAAAAGAATTGGCGCAATTCACATTTTTAGGTTTCCGAAACTTGATTTCTCATATTTCGTTTAACCTTTTTGATGTGAATTGCGCCTTTTTTTAGCTGTTAGTAATTTCGCTATTGCAACTGACATTTTGCTGTTAGTTTAGGGATTTCGCTCTCTGCGGAGAGCGACAAGGGTGGCTTCTCGCCCCCTTGACCCCTCGCAAGCTGTGCTCAGCTTGACCAGCTGCTTGGCTTCGCATCACTGAACAAATGTCAGCTATGCAGATAATTCCGAATTCCGCATTCCGAATTCCGAATTAACCCAGTATCATACTGTCGTTGATAGTCGAAGCGCCGCCGTCCTCTTCAAACTTTTTGAGGAGGTCATCAACGGTGAGCTTCTTCTTTTCCTCGCCGCTTGCCTCAAAAATAATTCTGCCGTTGTTCATCATTACTATCTTGTTTCCGTGAATGATGGCATCGTGCATATTATGTGTTACCATAAGTGCGGTGAGTTTATTTTCGGAGATGATCTTGTCCGAAAGTTCAAGAACCTTTGCGGCTGTTTTCGGGTCAAGTGCGGCTGTATGCTCATCGAGGAGAAGAACCTGCGGCTTTTTGAGCGTTGCCATAAGCAGTGTGAGAGCCTGACGCTGACCGCCCGAAAGGAGTCCGACCTTTGAGGTCATTCTGTCTTCAAGTCCGAGGTCGAGCATTTTGAGAAGCTCATGGTATTCTTCACGTTCCTGCTTTGTGATGCCCCATCTGAGCGAGCGGCTCTGTCCGCGTCTTGCGGCGAGGGCGAGGTTTTCCTGAATTTCCATTGTTGCTGTTGTACCCGTCATAGGATCCTGAAAAACCCGTCCGAGGTACTTTGCTCTCTTATGTTCGCAAAGTCCCGTTACGTCAACTCCGCCGATCTTTATCGAACCCGAGTCGACAGGCCAGACGCCTGCAACAGCATTAAGGGTCGTGGATTTGCCAGAGCCGTTGCCGCCGATAACTGTGCAGAAGTCGCCCTCTTCAAGTTTGAGCGTAACGCCGTTGAGCGCTTTCTTTTCGTTTATAGTTCCTGCGTTGAATGTCTTTTTTATGCAGTTTATCTCAAGCATTTTCCGAACCGCCTTTCTCATTTACGTTTCCTGCGGAATTTTTAGCAGCCGCGCGGAATGAATTCTTTGACGCTCTCTTGATGTAAGGAACAGCGAGGAATACCGCAACGACGATAGCAGAGAAAAGCTTTGTATTCTGTGTGGAAAGTCCGAGCCAAAGAACGATCTGGATAACGATGAAGTAGATGATAGCGCCGACTGCCGTGAAAGCAAGTCTGCCGCTGAAATTGAGGTGCTTGCCGAGGATAAGCTCACCGAAAACTTCGCCGATGATAACAGCCGCAAGTCCGATAACGATAGCGCCTCGTCCCATATTAACGTCGGCGTTGCCCTGATACTGTGCAAGAAGTCCGCCTGCAAGTCCGACAAGTCCGTTAGAGAGGATAAGTGCGATAACTGTGGATTTTTTCGTGTTGATGCCCTGCGCACGAGCCATATTTGAATTACAGCCCGTTGCACGGATAGTAAAGCCGTACTCCGTTCCGAAGAACCAGTATAGGATCGCAATAAGGAGCGCAACAGCGACAACGCCCTTGAAAATTGTCATCGGGATAAAGCGGAGCGACATAAAGAGAGGGTACTTGTCAACATTTATAGCCGTGTTCGCCTGACCCATAATATCGAGGTTGATAGAGTAAAGCGCAAGCTGTGTAAGGATACCTGCGAGGATACCGGGGATACCGAGCAGTGTATTGAGCAGTCCCGTTACAAGTCCCGCAAGGCAGCCTGCGAGAAATGCGCAGACGATCGCAAGCGGTACGGGACAGCCGTTCACGATGAGAACAACTGCGACTGCGCCGCCCGTTCCGAGGCTTCCGTCAACGGTAAGATCGGCGAAATCGAGGATCTTGTAGGTTATGTAAACGCCTATTGCAAGGATACCCCAGATAAGTCCCTGTGCGACTGAACCCGGAAGTGCGTTTACGAGCGTCATAATGTTCATAGAGTAAATTCCTTTCAAAGTTGTTGTAAAGCTTCTGCAAAATCGTTTCGCAAAAACCGTTAAGTTTTTAATTAAACTTAATTTGGAAACGGAGCGAGTGTTCCGTTTCCGCATTAAGCTTAACTAAGCTGCTTATTCAGCAGGGATTGCAACATAATCCTCAGGGATAGTGATTCCGAGAGTGTCGCAGATCTCCTTGTTGTATTCCTTGACAACGTTCGGAGCGTAACGGATTTCCATTTCGCCTGGGTTCTTGCCTTCGGTGAGAATTTCGTAAGCCATTTCGCCTGTTGCAACGCCGAGGTCATAATAGCTGATAGAGAGAGTTGCAACGCCGCAGCCCTTGCAGATGCCCTCTTCTCCTGCGATAACAGGAATACCTGCAGGAACGCAGATGTTCTTGATGATCTCTGTGTTGGAAGCCATTGTGTTGTCGGTAGGAACGTAGAGAACGTCACACTCGCCGATAGCTGTGTTTGTGATGGACTGGATCTCGTTGCTGTCAGCAGCGGAGTATTCCTTGTAAGCGATGCCATCAGCTGTGAGAGCCTCGCCGAACTTCTGAGCCTGGAACTTGGAGTTAGCCTCGGAAGAGCAGTAGAGGATACCTACCTGCTTAACGTCGGGGAAGAGTTCCTTGAGCATTTTTTCCTGCTCGTCGATAGGAGCAAGGTCAGCTGTACCCGAGATGTTTGTGCCTGTTGTGCCTGTCCAGTCGGAGATGTCAAGCGCTGTGCCGTAGTCGGTAACGGAAGTTCCGAGAACAGGGATAGAGTTTGTTGCGGCAGCGGCAGCCTGAAGTGCAGGTGTAGCGTTTGCAAGGATAAGGTCATAGCCGTTGGAAACGAAGCCCTGACAAATTGTGGAGCAGTTTGTGCTTTCGCCCTGAGCGTTCTGCTCATAGAAAACAACATTGCCTTCGCCGAGGAGTTCGGTGAGCTTGTCCTTGAAGCCCTGAGTAGCAGCGTCAAGAGCAACGTGTTCAACGAGCTGGCAGATACCGATATTGTAAACCTTGCTGCCGTCAGCGGCGGTATTGTCGGCAGCAGCGCCGCCATTGTCGGTTGTTGTGTTTCCGCAGCCTGCGAAAGCCATTGCAGCGGTAACGCAAGCGAGTGCGCAAGCTGCGATCTTCTTGATAGATTTCATAAACATTCCCCTTTTTATAAAAAAAGTATAAATATAAGTATAAGTCAATGTACTGTAGATTCAAGGATTTTAGTTCTGTGCATCGTTAAATCCGACTGCGCTTTAAATCCTTAAAGTACACGACCTATATAATTATACCACCTTAACTTCCAATTGTCAACACCTAAAATTAAATTCGGAATTAGGAATTCGGAATGCGGAATTATTTATACTTCGTTAGTTTGTGGTGAAAATCGTGGGGGCTGATTTAAAATCCGCCCGTTGCACCCTATATATGGGACAACAATTCTGTATTTATCTTACGCCAAAATTCGGTGAATTTGTCGGTCGAATATAAAATCCTACCCTACAGAAATAACGGTTTTGCCTAAAATTTGCGGAGCAGAATCAATTCCGAATTCCGAATTCCGCATTCCGAATTAAAAAAATTTCCCTCTCCCTCTTGACAACTCCCTCAAAGTGTGTTATAACTGTATTACAGCAAGTAGTACAGTTAATACAGATAGAAGGTGATATAATGTTTGCGATTGACCTAAGGGAGCGAACTCCTATTTATGAGCAGCTCTATAAAAGGATAACCGAGCTTGTTATAAAAGGCGAGCTTAAACAGGACGATAAGCTCCCAAGCGTCCGTGAGCTTGCGAAAGAGCTTGGCGTTAACCCGAATACGGTCGCAAAAGCGTTTCAGATGCTCGAACGTGACAAGGTGATCTACTCTTTGCAGGGCAGGGGAAGCTTCATCGCCGCCGTCCAAACTGACAGCATCAAGGAGAGGACGCTTTCTGCGTTCGATGCGGCTGTTGCCGAAGCGCTGAAAGCTGGGCTGACAGCCGATGAACTTATTTTACGCATAAAAAATTATGACGAAAAAGGACTTGACAAAAATGAAACGCAAAAACAGGAAAAATAAAAATTCCGCTTTTCCTGCCGTTGTATGTACGGTGTTCCTCGCCGCAGCGGTGCTTTCGGGAAATGCCATTTACCACAGACAGCAAATCGATGCGAATGTCATCACAAATGAAACCGTTGATACATCTGACCCGATGCTTGTGCTTGTGAACAGAACTCACATTATCTCGGACGAATACAGCGGCGAACTTGTCGAACTCGACTGCGGAAAAAGCGTTGATTCGCGAATTTATCCCGATCTGCAGGCAATGTTTGACGAGATGCGCAGCGAGGGCATTTATCCGATAGTGAACGAGGGTTTCCGCACAAGAAAAGATCAGGAGCAGATGATGACAGATCAGATAAATGCTTATCTTGACGAGGGCTATAGCCGCAGAAAAGCGGAAAAGCTTGCGGAAAAGATAGTTGCCCCCGTAGGTTCGAGTGAACACGAGCTCGGCATTGCCGTTGACATCATCGCCGATAAAACTAAGTCGGATAACGAAACGGTCTATAACTGGCTTGCGAAAAATGCGTATAAATACGGCTTTATTCTCCGCTATCCGCCGAATAAGACCGAGATAACAGGCATCGACTATGAGCCGTGGCATTACCGATATGTCGGCAAAAAGGCGGCTTCGGAAATATATGAACAGGGCGTTTGCCTTGAAGAATATCTTGACGAAAATTAATATGAAAGGAACAGATATATGATACAATTAAAAGGTGCAGTTAAGAAATTTGACGATTTCAATGCCCTTGACGGCGTTGACCTTGAGATAGGGAACGGTGCAGCGTTCGGTCTGTTAGGCTCGAACGGCGCAGGAAAATCCACCGTTCTGCGGCTTCTGTCGGGCATATACGAAGCGGACGGCGGAACGGTCGAGATAGATGGAGAAAACGTCTTTGACAATGCCGATGTCAAGCGCAGAGTGTTCTTCATCAATGATGAAACGGTGCAGTATAACGGAATGTCGCTTGCCGATCTGCGGCGTTATTTCAGCGGCTTTTACCCGAATTTCTCGAACGAGCTTTTCGATAAGCTGAACGATACGATAAAGCTTCCCGAAAAGAAAACTATGGACAAATTTTCAAAGGGAATGAAACGTCAGGCTATAGTTATCACAGGTCTTGCCTGCCGAACGGACTATCTTTTCCTCGATGAAGCCTTTGACGGGCTTGACCCAACTATGCGGAACATCGTCAAGCGTATGCTCGTTGATGAAATGCTCGACCGAGGACTTACAACGGTGATCTCTTCGCATAATTTAAAGGAAATAAACGAGATCTGCGACAGTGCGGCGCTTATGCACAGAGGAAAGGTGCTTTTCTGCCGTGACCTTGACAGCTTAAAGGGCGAAGTTCACAAAATCCAGGCGGCTTTCGATAAAAAATACACGAAAGAGGACTTCCCCGAGCTTGAGGTGCTTCATTTTGAACAGAACGGCAGCCTTACATATATGATTGCAAGGGGAACAGCCGAAACAGTCGAAACAGCCGTGCGCAAAAAGTCGCCGCTCGTCTTTGATATGATACCGCTCACGCTTGAAGAGATTTTTATTTATGAAATGGAGGAAAATGGCTATGACTGTAAAGGCATCGACATTACAAACATCGGCTGAATACGAGCCGTCCGTCCATAACGGCTTGTGGAATGTGCGGAACTGTATGAAATTTTCCGTGATAATCTTCATTCTGCATCTTATAGCCGCTCCCTCGATACTGATATCGGCAATATACAATATCACGAACCATATCGACTCAACTCCGAGTGAAAGCACCTACTTTATCGCCGCAGGAGCAACATTCTTCGCAGGCGCACTCGGGATCCTCATCGCATTTATGAACTTCGGCTGCCTTTATAATAAGAACAAAGCCGATATGTACCTCTCCGCACCGCTCTCGATGAAACAGAGATTTTTCTCCGACTATCTTTCGGGTCTGGCTTCGTACATAATCCCATTCATCGCAGCGCAGATACCGACGCTTATTCTCTTTGCGGTCGGACACTTCGGCTTTGACGGAAAAGAATTCAAGTATCTTGCGGACATTATTGATGACAGCTATACTTACTATACCTGTGATTTCTTTGAAAATGCTTTCCCGATCTACTGCCGATATGCTGTCGGCGGAATACTTGCAATGATAATGCTTTATACGCTGACGGTTCTTATAATGACCTGCTGCGGAACGTTTTTTGACAGTATTGTTCATACGGTGCTTATAAATTTCTTTTCGCCTTTTGCTTTTGCACTTACCTTTGATACTATATATAATGCTGATTTTATGCTCGACCTGAACAGATTCTTTTATCCGATATTTGCTTGGACATCTCCTGCAGGGGCGGTTGCAATGCTTATTATGGGGATAGGCGATAATTTGTACAGCTACAACGCCGTACCGTTTTGGGAGTGGTCTATCGGAGTTATTGCAAATATAGCAGTAACATTTGCGCTTGCATATCATTTCTATAAAAAGCGCAGAGCGGAGCAGATCACAAAGCCTATCGTGTTCCGTTGGATATACAGCCTAATGATGATACTCGGACTTTGCTTTGCAATTATAGTGTCGGTCAATTTGGATCTGATCTCCGTCGAAGGAAAGTTCGATAAAAAATTCTTTACGGCCGTTTTCGTGACATTCCTTATATATATGCTGTGCGAGATAATTTCCAACAGAGGATTAAAAAATCTGTGGAAAGGCGCAGTACGATATGTGATAACATTTGCGGCTTATACAGCCTGCCTTGCGCTTGTATTCTCCACAAGATTTTTCGGAGTGGAATATTATGTTCCGTCCGCCGATGAGGTTGAAAAGATTTACCTCGGCTACAGCGGAGCGTACTATGATAATATCTACAATACCTTTGATTATTACGGCGGCGACGGCTCGGACGGTTCGGTTTCGGTCATAGAGGACAGGGACTCCATTGAGAACATAATTGCGGCACAGCGTATCTCGGCTTCCGTTAGAAAAACTGCTTTAAAGAACGGCGGTACAGACGGTTGGCTGGAATGGCTCGACGAAAACGGCGAACCCTATAATCTGCTTGATTATTCCGTTTGCTGCGTACTGAAAAACGGAAGAAGAGTTACGCGTACTTACATCATTGTAACGGCTGAAGCAGAGAAATACCTTATGACTATTGATGCTTCGGAGGAATATAAAAAGCAGGCAGCACAAAGTCTGAAAAACAGGTTTGAACCCTATGACGAACTCTATGAATGGCTTCGCACAACGCAGGAGCAAAATAAAAAGAACGGTGCTGTCGAAGATATTTCTGTTGATCTCTATCTGTACACTCCTATCAGCTCTTGGAAAGATGACGGAATGTACGCAAAGAAGATAAAAATGAACGAAAGCTTCTATAATGAGCTTCGTGACGCACTTGCAGCCGACAGAGAAGCTTTAACGGAGGACGAGTACTTCAGACCCTGCTCCGACAGAAAATATTCGATCAGCGTAACGCATATATTATGGGGATTGCCCATTGACGGAAGCTGGACGGAAACAATGAAAGTCCTTGCGGCGCACAACTGCTTCGATGCACTTGACGATGACCTGGACGAATTGCTTGATGAAAGCAACAGAGAATATACACGCACGATAGCTGTGGAAAGAAATTCGGAATCCTCTCAATCAAGCCTTTTGTACCGTGCAAAGGAGGGCGTTTCAAACAAAGAATACTATGGCGGTTTGGCAAGCGATCCGAATATAAGATACGTTGTACACTATTCGGAAGACCTGCGTAAGCTGGTTGAAGTTATGCAGTTCAGATACATCACCGATGAAGTTATGTACAGTATCAGAATAAACGGCAACAGCTATCCCATACCACCCGAATATTCCGACATTGCGGAAAGAGTTTTCAACTCGGCGGAAAATCTCAACGATTATCCCAACGGTACAACGATATATTACGGTATAGGTGCGGTGACGAATTAATGCGGAATTCATAATGCGTAATGCGTAATTTAGGGGCGATCGTCAAGTTCGGAAGCTTGACGGTTGCTCTTTTTTGCAATTATATTCCAAGCAAATCATTGATTTACCAAACTAAAAACTATGCATTAAGCATTACGAATTATCATTGCAGTGTCTTGTTATCGTTTTAATGGCATAAATTTCATATTTCACATAAAAATAAGGGCAGAATTTCTGCATTTTGTATAAATATGACGAAAAGCGCATATAATGTTGATGCTGCAAAAATTTTTGAGAAAAATTTGGCGAAAATGCTTGACAAATCGGCGCTTTATGTATATAATATTTAATTGTTTGATGCTGTCTTTATGGGTTATTGCGCCCGGACGTGCATATAAACAGTAATTTTTGGGAAAGGAGATAGATTATGCCTACATTTAACCAGTTGGTTCGTAAGGGAAGAGAGGTTTCCGAAAAGAAATCCACAGCTCCTGCTCTTCAGAAGGGTTACAACTCCAAGAAGAAGATCCAGATCGACCAGAGCGCACCTCAGAAGAGAGGCGTATGCACAGCTGTAAGAACCGCTACACCTAAGAAGCCTAACTCTGCTATGAGAAAGATCGCCAGAGTAAAGCTCACAAACGGTACGGAAGTTACTGCTTACATTCCTGGTATCGGCCATAACCTCCAGGAACACTCCGTTGTTCTTATCAGAGGCGGACGTGTAAAGGATCTCCCTGGTGTACGTTACCACATCATCAGAGGCACACTTGACGCTCAGGGCGTAGCTAAGAGAAATCAGGCTCGTTCCAAGTACGGCGCAAAGAAGCCTAAGGCAGGCGCAGCTAAGTAATAGCGCAAATACGAAATCTTAAAACATTGGCATATCATTGGAAGTATAACTCAATGAAACCACATATTGAATGTGGAGTATTCATTTTAATATATATGAATACCTCTGCATTGGACGTGCGTGTCATCGCAGAGATTGTGGATTGAAACGAGTACCTATGATATCATTTCTATGAAGGAGGGAAGAACTGTGCCAAGAAGAGGTAAAATCGCAAAGCGTGAAGTTTTGTGTGATCCGGTTTACAATTCTGAGATCGTAACACGTCTTATCAACAACATTATGCTTGACGGTAAGAAGGGTGTTGCTCAGAAGATCGTTTACGGTGCATTCGACATCGTAGCAGAGAAGACAGGCAAGGACGCTCTCGAAGCATTCAATGAAGCTCTCGAAAACATCATGCCTCTCCTCGAAGTAAAGGCTCGCCGTGTAGGTGGTGCAACATATCAGGTTCCTATGGAGGTACGTCCCGAAAGACGTCAGACTCTCGGACTCAGATGGCTCACGACCTATTCCAGAGCAAGAAGCGAAAGAACCATGAAGGAAAGACTTGCAGCTGAGATCATGGACGCTCTCAACGGTACCGGCGGTGCTTGCAAGAAGCGCGAAGATACTCATAAGATGGCTGAAGCTAACAAGGCATTTGCACATTACCGTTGGTAAGACGGCTTAATGCTGCAATTTATGGAGGTTTAATTTATGCCAAGAGATTGTTCACTTGAAGATACAAGAAATATTGGTATAATGGCCCACATTGACGCAGGTAAAACCACCACAACCGAGCGTATCCTTTTCTATACAGGTGTAAACCATAAGATCGGTGAAACTCACGACGGTGCTGCAACAATGGACTGGATGGCACAGGAGCAGGAGAGAGGTATCACAATTACTTCCGCTGCTACAACTGCACACTGGGCAGGTCATAGAATCAATATTATCGACACCCCCGGCCACGTTGACTTTACAGTTGAAGTTGAACGTTCACTTCGTGTACTCGACGGTTCTGTAACGGTTCTCTGTGCAAAGGGCGGCGTTGAGCCCCAGACAGAAACAGTTTGGAGACAGGCAAATAAATATCAGGTACCGAGAATGGTATATGTAAACAAGATGGATATCATGGGTGCAAACTTCTACCACGTTGTAGATATGATGCACGACCGTCTTAAGTGTAATGCTGTTCCGATCCAGCTCCCTATCGGCGCTGAGGACGACTTCAAGGGACTTGTTGACCTTGTTGAAATGAAGGCTTACGTTTACTATGACGACCTCGGAAAGGATATAAGAGTTGAAGATATCCCTGCCGATATGGTTGAAAAGGCTCAGAAATACCATGAAGCTATGCTCGAGGCTGTTGCTGAGCAGGACGATGAGATCATGGAAAAATACCTCGGCGGTGAGGAAATTACCATTGATGAGATCAAGAAATGTATCCGTAAGGGTACTATCGCAAATACAATGGTTCCTGTTGTTTGCGGTACTTCTTACAGAAATAAGGGCGTACAGAAGCTCCTCGACGCTATCGTTGACTATATGCCTTCTCCGCTCGATATTCCTCACATCAAGGGTGTAAACCCTGAAACAGGTGAGGAAGAGGAAAGACCTTCCTCTGACGATGAGCCGTTTGCAGCTCTCGCATTCAAGATCGCTACTGACCCGTTCGTTGGTAAGCTCTGCTACTTCCGTGTTTACTCCGGTAAGGTAGATGCAGGTGCTACTGTCCTCAATGCTACAAAGGACAACAGCGAAAGAATGGGACGTATCCTCCAGATGCATTCTAACCACAGAAAGGATATCGATACCTGTTATGCAGGTGATATCGCTGCCTGTGTTGGTCTTAAGAATACAACAACAGGTGATACGCTCTGCGATCCTAAGCACCCTATAATCCTCGAATCCATGGAATTCCCTGAGCCTGTTATCCAGCTCGCTATCGAGCCTAAGACTAAGGCCGGTCAGGAAAAGATGGGTATCGGTCTTTCAAAGCTTGCTGAAGAAGACCCGACCTTCAAGACATGGACAGACGAAGAAACAGGACAGACGATCATTGCCGGTATGGGTGAGCTTCACCTTGATATCATCGTTGACCGTCTTCTCAGAGAATTTAAGGTTGAAGCTAACGTAGGTGCACCTCAGGTTGCTTACAAGGAAACTGTCAAGACTCTTGCTGATGTTGATCACAAGTACGCTCGTCAGTCCGGTGGTAAGGGTCAGTACGGTCACGTTAAGATCAAGCTTGAACCTAACGAATCCGGTAAGGGTTACGAGTTCATCAATGCAGTTGTCGGCGGTGCTATTCCTAAGGAATACATTCCTGCTGTTGACAAGGGTATCCAGGGCGCTATGAAGTCCGGTATCCTCGCAGGTTACCCTGTAGTTGACGTAAAGGTTACTCTTTACGATGGTTCTTACCATGAAGTCGACTCCTCTGAAATGGCATTCTCGATCGCAGGTTCTATGGCGTTCAAGGAAGCTATGAAGAAGGCTAACCCATGCATTCTCGAACCTATCATGAAGGTATCCGCTATCGTTCCCGAGGACTTTATGGGAACTGTTATCGGTGACCTCAACTCCAGAAGAGGACAGATCCTCGGTCAGGAGATCAACAACGGAACAGCTCAGGTTGATGCTCTCGTTCCGCTCTCTGAAATGTTCGGTTACTCCAACGACCTCCGTTCCAAGACACAGGGTCGTGGTCAGTACACAATGGAACCGCACAGCTATGTAGAAGTTCCTAAGAACGTTGCTGAAAAGATCATGACTGCAAGAGGCAAGGCTGAATAAGTTTTTTAGTAAAATTTATAAAAAAGCTTGCTTTTTCGGTTCAAATCTGTTATTATAGTATTATAATAAATCCCATTATATATTATCTAAGGAGGAAATTCCAATGGCAAAGGCACATTTCGAACGTACTAAGCCCCACGTAAATATTGGTACTATCGGTCACGTTGACCACGGTAAGACAACTCTTACAGCTGCTATCACTAAGACACTCGCTCTCGAAGGTCTTGCAGAGAAGAAGGACTACAGCAACATCGACTCTGCTCCGGAAGAGAGAGAGAGAGGTATTACAATCAACACAGCTCACGTTGAGTATGAGACAAAGAACCGTCACTATGCTCACGTTGACTGCCCGGGCCATGCTGACTATGTTAAGAACATGATCACAGGTGCTGCTCAGATGGACGGCGCTATCCTCGTAGTTGCTGCTACTGATGGTCCTATGGCTCAGACTAAGGAGCATCTCCTTCTTGCTCGTCAGGTTGGCGTTCCTTACATCGTTGTATTCATGAACAAGTGTGACCAGGTTGACGATCCTGAGCTTCTCGAACTCGTTGAAATGGATATCCGTGAAACACTTGACAAGTATGAATTCCCCGGAGATGATACTCCTATCATCAAGGGTTCTGCTTACCAGGCTCTTATGGCTCCTGATGACCTCAGCGATCCTGCTTACGCTCCTATCCTTGAACTCATGGATGCTGTTGACACTTATATTCCTACACCTGACCGTAAGGCAGACCTTCCTTTCCTTATGCCTGTCGAGGACGTATTCACGATCACAGGTCGTGGTACAGTTGCTACAGGTAGAGTTGAAAGAGGTCAGCTCAAGACCGGTGACGAAGTAGAGATCATTGGTCTTACAACTGAAAGAGCTAAGACAGTTGTAACCGGTATCGAAATGTTCAGAAAGATCCTTGACTACGCTGAGGCAGGCGATAACATCGGTGCTCTTCTCCGTGGTATCCAGAGAAACGAAATCGAAAGAGGTCAGGTTCTTTGTAAGCCGGGCTCCATTCACCCACACACAAAGTTCAAGGGTCAGGTTTACGTTCTTAAGAAAGAAGAAGGCGGCCGTCATACTCCTTTCTTCAACAACTACAGACCTCAGTTCTACTTCAGAACAACTGACGTTACCGGCGTAATCACTCTTCCTGCTGATAAGGAAATGTGCATGCCTGGCGATAACGTATCTATGGACGTTGAGCTTATCACTCCTATCGCTATCGAAGAAGGCCTCCGTTTCGCTATCCGTGAAGGTGGTAGAACAGTAGGTTCAGGCGTTGTTACAGGTATCAACGAATAATCTATTCGTTGCTTTAACATTACGTTTGATTCGTAAGTAAAATTCGCTCTTGTCGAGTAATCGGCAAGAGCGTTTTTGTTTAATACTAAACACCAATAAAATAGAGGAAAAAATCTGCGTCGAAATCCAATATAAACCTGTTTTCAACAGCTATGAGATTGTCGGCTTGATTTTTTCCAAATTTTATACTAATTCCAAACCGTTCTATAGACAAAGACGACAGATAGAATAATCCAAGTCAAGGAAGACGACCGCAGGCAGGCTGCCGCCTGTCAAGGGAGTCTGACGCAGAATCGGATTATTATATCCGAGTATTTGTCTATAGGTTGGTCTGGAATTAGTATTAAATGGTGTTTAGTATAATTCGTAATTATTATTAGGTTACATAAAAAGAAACAGCGCTGCCGAAACCGACAGCGCTGTTTTTGTTTAAATTAAATTATGCCTCAGCAGGTGCGCCTACAGGACAAGTACCTGCGCAAGCGCCGCAATCGATGCACTTGTCAGCGTCGATAACGTATTTGCCGTCACCCTCTGTGATAGCGCCAACGGGACAACCGTCTGCACAAGCTCCGCACATGATGCATTCATCTGAAATTTTGTATGCCATAGTATGACACCTCCCATAAGTATTAGGAAATAGGGCTTTCCTTCATTCGTCATTATAGCATATCAATTATGAAATTGCAAGACATATTTTGTAATTTATATAAAATTTAAAATATTTTCGATTAGGACTTGAAATAGTCATTAAAATAAAGTAAAATAATATTAGTTGATTATTTTTAAAGGGGGAGCTTGCCGTGTTTAAATTTTTTTCATCCCTCTCAGTGTGTCCGAACCCCGTTTTTCTTATGATCTTACTATAACTACAGGCTAAAATTGCTGTGAAATCATCGTTTCGCAGCTTTTTATATTTTTTGGAAAATGTCGAAAAGCGTTTTCTTATAGTACTTTTAAGTTTTGCAGGAGGTTTTTTATGAAAAAGGTTGCTATCATTATGGGCAGCGACAGCGATCTGCCTATTGTCAGAAAAGCGATCGATGAGCTGAAAGCCTACGGCGTTCCCTATGAATGTCACGTTATGTCCGCTCACCGTTCACCGCAGCTTGCAAGCGAGTTTGCTTCCAATGCAAAGGCAAACGGCTTCGGTGTAATTATTTGTGCCGCAGGAATGGCTGCTCACCTTGCAGGTGTCGTTGCAGGTCATACGACTCTTCCTGTTATCGGAATTCCCTGCAAGTCCGCAGCACTCGACGGTATGGACGCACTCCTTGCTACTGTCATGATGCCGAGCGGTATCCCTGTTGCTACCGTTGCTATCGACGGCGCAAAGAACGCTGCTATCCTTGCAGTTCAGATGCTCGCTCTTTCGGACGAGGTTCTTGCCGAAAAGCTTGAAAATGCTAAGACCGAAATGCTTGAGGGAGTTAAGGATAAGGATGCAAAGCTTCAGTCTGAACTCAACAATTTATAATTTTGTGATCAATTAATGGAGGAATAAATTATGGAAAACATTGTAAAGGCAGAACAGCTCTACGAGGGCAAGGCAAAGAAAGTATTCGCAACCAACAACCCTGACTACGTTATCGTTGACTACAAGGACGATGCGACAGCTTTCAACGGCGAAAAGAAAGGCACTATCAGAGGCAAGGGCGTTGTCAACAACAAGATGACAAACTTTATGTTTAAGCAGCTCGAAGCTGTAGGTGTTCCTACTCACCTCGTTGAAGAGCTTTCCGACCGTGAAACACTCGTTAAGCACGTTGAGATCGTTCCACTCGAAGTTATCGTTCGTAACGTTGCAGCAGGCAGCTTCTCCAAGAAGCTTGGTATCGCAGAGGGTACTCCTCTCAAAAGACCGACACTCGAATTCTCCTACAAGAACGACGACCTCGGTGACCCGTTCATCAATGATTACTATGCTCTCGGTCTTGGACTTGCAACACAGGAAGAGATCGACGACATCACAAAGTATGCTTTCAAGGTAAATGAGTTTATGCTCGGCTTCTTCAAGAATATCGGCATCGACCTCATTGACTTCAAGATCGAATTCGGCAGATTCCACGGCAAAATTATCCTCGCTGACGAAATTTCTCCCGATACCTGCCGTTTCTGGGACAGCAAGACCCACGAAAAGCTCGATAAGGACAGATTCCGTCGTGATATGGGCGGTGTAGAAGAAGCTTATCAGGAAATGATGAAGCGTATTTTCGGAGAATAAGCATGGGCGGATTTTTCGGAGCAGTTTCACACAACGACTGCATAAGCGACGTTTTCTTCGGCACAGACTACCACTCCCACCTCGGCACTCGCAGAGGCGGTATGACTGCATATTCTCCCGAACTCGGCTTCCAGAGAAGTATCCATTCGATCGAAAATTCACCTTTCAGAACGAAGTTTGAGAGCGATATCGAGGGAATGAGGGGAAATATCTGCATCGGCTGCATCAGCGACTCCGATCCGCAGCCTATCCTCGTTCGTTCAAAGCTCGGTCTGTATGCTGTCTGCACAGTCGGCATCATCAAAAACAGCGCCGCACTTTGTGACGAGATACTTAACAGCTGCTCGGAAAGCTTTGAAGTAATGAGCAGCGGAAACGTAAATTCCAGCTCGCTCATCGGTGCGCTTATCGCACAGAAAAGCTCGATCGTTGACGGCATCAGATATGCGCAGGAAAAGATCGAGGGTTCAATGTCCCTTATGCTCATGACGAGCGACGGCATCATCGCCGCAAGGGACAAGCTTGGCAGACTTCCTATTATAATAGGTAAGAGAAGCGACGGCTTCTGCCTTTCCCTTGAATCATTCGCATTCCAGAAGCTTGGCTATGAAACCTATCGTGAACTTCTCCCCGGCGAGATTGTAAAGCTTACCTCGGATAAATTCGAAGTGCTTTACGGCGGCGGAAAGGATATGAAGATATGCTCGTTCCTCTGGACTTATTACGGATATCCGAACTCTGTTTATGAGGGCGTTACCGTTGAAACGATGAGAACGAGAAACGGCGAGATCATGGCTGAACACGACATCGAAAAAGGCTGCCTGCCCGATGTTGACTATGTTTGCGGCGTTCCCGATTCGGGAATTCCTCACGCTATCGGCTATGCGAACCGCAGCGGTATCCCGTTCGCACGTCCTTTTATCAAATATACCCCGACATGGCCGAGAAGCTTTATGCCGACCAGCCAGTCTATGAGAAATAAAGTCGCAAAGATGAAGCTTATCCCCGTACACGAGCTTATCGAGGGCAAAAAGCTGCTCTTTGTTGACGACAGCATCGTAAGGGGAACACAGATGCGTGAAACGGTCGAATTCCTCTATGCAAACGGCGCAAAGGAAGTTCATATGCGTTCGGCTTGCCCTCCGATAATGTTCGGCTGCAAGTACCTGAACTTCTCACGAAGCACCTCCGAGCTTGAACTCATCGCAAGACAGATAATCGATGAGCAGGAGGGCGCTGACGGACTCAAATATATTGACGAATACAGCGACACAAACACCGAAAGAGGCAAAATTCTCCGTGAAGAGATATGCCGCCGCTTAAAGCTCACCTCGCTCGAATTCCAGTCACTTGACGGAACGATAAAGGCGATCGGACTTGACGGCTGCAAGCTCTGCACATACTGCTGGAACGGAAAGGAATGATTTCCTATGTTTGATAGTATTCATGAGGAGTGCGGCGTTTTCGGCGTTTATACACCGAACAGCTCCGATGCTGCAATGCAGACCTATATGGGTCTGTATGCACTCCAGCACAGAGGTCAGGAGTCCTGCGGAATAGTTTTGAATGACGACGGCGTTTTCAGTTATCATAAAGACCTCGGACTTGTCCGTGATGTTTTTACAAAGGATATACTTGAATCGCTAGGCAGCGGAACAGCCGCTATCGGTCACGTCCGCTATTCCACCACGGGCAGCTCCAACCGCAGTAACGCACAGCCGCTCGTTGTGCGCCACGTCAAAGGCCCTATGGCTCTTGCCCATAACGGAAATCTTGTAAACGCAAGGGAACTCCGTGAAACCTACGAAATGCGAGGTGCGATTTTCCACACCACTAACGATACAGAGGTCATCTCTTATGCGATCACAGAGGAAAGACTGAGCTGCCCGTCTATCGAGGTAGCCGTTTCAAACGCAATGTGCAAATTGAGAGGTGCATACTCTATCCTCGTTATGTCCCCGACAAAGCTCATCGCAGCAAGAGACCCCGACGGCTTCCGTCCGCTTTGCCTCGGCAGAACAGCAGACGGCGGCTGGCTCGTATCGTCCGAAAGCTGCGCATTCGACAGCGTAGGCGCAGAGTTTGTCCGTGAAATTGACCCCGGCGAGCTTGTAGTCATCGACCGTGACGGTATCCGTTCGGACAGAAGACACTGCGGCAGACCGTCTCATATGTGCGTATTTGAATATGTGTATTTCGCCCGTCCCGATTCCGTGATAAACGGCGTCAGCGTACATAAAGCAAGACTTCGCGCAGGCGAATTCTTATGGCAGGAGCACCCTGTCGATGCTGATGTAGTTATCGGCGTACCCGACAGCGGACTGGACGCAGCACTCGGACTTGCCAACGCATCGGGAATCCCCTACGGAGTAGGATTTATCAAAAACCGCTATGTCGGCAGAACCTTTATCCAGCCGACCCAGACGGAGCGTACAAATTCCGTCAAGATAAAGCTCAATGTCATTAAGGAGACCGTCAGGGACAAGCGTGTTATCCTCGTTGACGACAGCATCGTAAGAGGTACGACCTCGAAGCGTATCGTCAACCTTATCCGCGAAGCAGGCGCAAAGGAAATACACATGAGAATTTCCTGTCCGCCGTTCAAAAACCCCTGCTATTTCGGTACGGACATCGACAGCCGGGAGAATCTTATCGCCTGCAGAATGTCGATCGATGAGATAGCAAAGGAGATAGGTGCGGATTCGCTCGGCTATCTGAGCGTTGAGAACCTTAATAAGGTTGCCGAGGACGCAGGCTGCGGCTTCTGCAACGGCTGCTTCACGGGCGAATATCCCGTTGAAGTTCCCACAGAAATGCCAAAGGACAAATTTGAGTTCAAAATTCATACAAAATAATATAATGCCGATCTGAGGATCGTTCCGAATCAGCACCATAGCGTGCGACCGAAACGGCGGGGGAACGTGTTTGATCTGCGTTTTTCAAAAAGGAGTAAAAAATGAAAAGTTTTTCTGAAAGCTATAAAGAAGCAGGCGTTGACGTTACCGCAGGCTACAAAGCAGTAGAGCTTATGAAGGCTCACGTTGCAAGAACGATGACAAGCGGCGTTCTCTCGGGCATCGGCGGCTTCGGCGGTCTTTTCGAGCTCGATATGACGGGCATCAGCAAGCCTGTTCTTGTTTCGGGCACAGACGGCGTTGGAACAAAGCTCAAGATCGCATTCCTTATGGATAAGCACAACACTGTCGGCATCGACTGTGTTGCAATGTGCGTTAATGACGTTATCTGCTGCGGCGCAAAGCCACAGTTCTTCCTCGACTATATCGCTGTCGGCAAGAACGTTCCCGAAAAGGTAGCCGACATCGTTTCGGGCGTTGCAGATGGCTGCGTTCAGTCCGAATGTGCGCTCATCGGCGGCGAAACAGCTGAAATGCCGGGTTTCTATCCGGTTGACGAATACGACCTCGCAGGCTTCTCCGTAGGCGTTGTTGACAAGGACAAGATATTAAAGCCTGACACGCAGAAAGCAGGGGACGTTATGATTGGCATCAAGTCGAGCGGCGTTCACTCCAACGGCTTCTCCCTCGTAAGAAAGGTATTCACAGTAAACGAGCAGAACCTTGCCCGTCACTACAGTGATCTCGGTTCGACCCTCGGCGAGTGCCTCCTTACTCCTACAAAGATCTATGTAAAGGCTGTAATGAAGCTCCTCGACGCTGTTAATGTCAAGGCTATCAGCCACATCACGGGCGGCGGCTTCTATGAGAATATCCCACGTTCTCTCCCGAACGGGATTTCCGTTAAGATCGAAAGAAACGCTGTTCAGGTCCTTCCTATCTTCAACGTTATACAGTCTGTCGGCAATATTCCCGAAAGAGATATGTTCAACACATTCAATATGGGCGTTGGTATGACAGTTGTTGTTGATAAGAACGATGTTGACAAGGCTATTGCAGCTATCAGGGCAGCAGGCGAGGACGCTTATGTTCTCGGCGAGCTTGTAAACGGCGACGACGGTGTTATCATCGCATAATTTATTTGCAAAATAAACGATATTCGGAATTGGTTTTTTCCCGATTCCGAATATTTTATAAAGAAAGAGGTGCGCCGTGAAAAATATAGTTGTCCTCGTTTCGGGCGGCGGAACGAATTTGCAGGCACTTATCGACTCGGAGAAAAGGGGAGAGATAAAGGGCGGAAAGATCACCTGTGTTATCTCCTCAAAGCCCGATGCCTACGCCCTTGAACGTGCAAAAAAGGCTGATATCCCGACAAAAGTTATTGCACGAAAGGAATATCCCGACAGCATTTCCTACAGCAAGGCTCTGCTTGAAGCGCTCGACAGCGAAAAAGCCGACCTCGTTGTGCTTGCAGGCTTTATGACTATCCTTGACGAGTGCGTGACGAAAAAATATGCCTATAAGATAATAAATGTCCACCCCGCACTTATCCCGTCATTCTGCGGAGAGGGCTTCTACGGACTTAAAGTCCATGAAAAAGCACTCGAATACGGCGTAAAGGTCAGTGGCGCAACTATCCACTTCGTCAATGAAAAGGCTGATGCAGGCGCAATTATCCTGCAGGGAACGGTCAATGTTGAAAATGACGATACGCCCGAAATTCTCCAGCGCAGAATAATGGAAAATGTCGAGTGGAAGCTCCTCCCGAAAGCTGTTTCGCTTTTCTGTCAGGATAAAATAACCATTAAAGACGGAAAGGCATACGTCAATGAATGAGGATAAATTTTCGGGCAAGGCTGACGACTACGACAGATACCGCCCGTCCTACCCGACCGAGCTTGTTGATTGGCTTTTTGCGGAAACAAACGCAAAAACAGTCGCAGACATAGGCGCAGGCACGGGAAAATTCACAAAGCTGCTCATTCCGAAAGCCGAAAAGGTCATCGCAGTTGAGCCGAACGATGATATGCTGAAAAAGCTGTACAGAAACGTTCCGACAGCGCAGGTGATAAAAGCTTCTGCCGAAAATACGGGAATCCTCGACGGCTCGGTCGACCTTGTGACCGCCGCAACAGCTTTTCACTGGTTCGATGAGGAAAAGTTCAAAGCCGAGTGCAAACGCATACTTGCACCGAACGGCAGGGTCGCAGTTATCTTCAACTCAAAGGTGGCTGACGACCTTATCCGTGAGCGTGACGAGATAAGCCGTATCTACTGCGGCTATAAGGGTCACGCAGGCAAGCGCTCGGACAATGAGGGCGATGCTTTTCTGCGGAATGAATACTTCGCCGAGGTCGAATACAAAGAGCTTGAGTTCAGCGTTTCATACGATGAGGACGGCTTTGTCGGCAACACGCTATCACGCTCCTACGCCCTCAGACCCGATGATATCGGCTATGACGGCTACGTCTGGGAGCTTCGTCAGCTTTTCAAAAAAATGAACGATTTCGGCAGCGTTGAACTTAAATATAAAGTGACCTGTTATCTTGGATATTTTGATTAAATTTGGAGGTACGAAATGAAGAAACTTTCTATCGAAAACGAGCTTAAAGCAAACGCTTACCCCGGACGCGGAATCATCATCGGCAAGTCCGCTGACGGTAAACACGCTGTAATTGCGTACTTTATCATGGGCAGAAGCGAAAACAGCCGCAACAGAGTTTTTCTCCCGACCGCTGACGGTATCCGTACCGAAGCTTTCGACCCGTCAAAAATGGTCGATCCGCACCTTATCATCTATTCTCCCGTTCGTGTCCTTGACGGTATGACTATCGTAACGAACGGCGACCAGACCGACACTATCTATGACCTTATGAAAGAGGGAAAAACGTTCGAGGAATCCCTCCGCACAAGAGAGTATGAGGACGACGCTCCGAACTTCACACCGAGAATTTCGGGAATCGTCTGCAATAAGTGCGGCGATTATTCAATGTCTATCCTCAAATCCGCAGACGGCAACCCCGACTGCCGTGAGCGCTTCACTTTCTCCTACGAAAAGCCGCTCAACGGAACGGGTCACTTTATCCATACATATATGGGCGACGGCTCACCGCTCCCAAGCTTTGAGGGCGAACCCAAGCTTGTAGATATGACCGACCTTGACATTGACGCTTTCACAGATATGGTGTGGGATTCACTCAACGCCGACAACAAGGTTTCGCTCTTCGTTCGCTATATCGAACTTGCAACGGGCGAGTCCGACACAAGGATCGTCAACAAAAACGACTGATAAAATTTGAAAGGAATACGAATTATGAACGAAATGCAGCTTAAATACGGATGCAACCCCAATCAGAAGCCATCGAGAATTTTTATGCAGGACGGCTCCGACCTTCCTATCGAAGTCCTCAACGGCAAGCCCGGCTATATCAACCTCCTCGATGCTTTCAACGGCTGGCAGCTTGTCCGTGAGCTTAAAAAGGCAACGGGACTCTGCGCAGCAACATCTTTCAAGCACGTTTCGCCCGCAGGCGCAGCAGTAGGACTTCCTCTTTCTGATACTCTCAAGAAAATTTACTGGGTAGACGACCTCGGCGAGCTTTCTCCGCTTGCCTGCGCTTATGCAAGAGCAAGAGGCGCTGACAGAATGTCCTCCTACGGCGACTTTATCTCGCTTTCCGATGTCTGCGATGTCTGCACGGCAAAAATGATACAGCGTGAGGTTTCCGACGGCGTTATTGCTCCCGGATATACGGACGAAGCTCTCGAAATTCTTAAATCCAAGAGAAAAGGCACATACAATATTATAAAGATCGATGAAAACTATAAGCCTGCACCTATCGAAACAAAGCAGGTGTTCGGCGTAACATTCGAGCAGGGCAGAAACGAGCTTCCTATCGACAACGCTCTCCTTGAAAACATCGTAACAAGTAATAAGGATATCCCCGATGAAAAGAAGCGTGATCTCCTTATCTCGCTCATCGTCCTCAAATATACACAGTCCAACTCCGTATGCTATGTTAAGGACGGTCAGGCTGTCGGCATCGGTGCAGGTCAGCAGTCGAGAATACACTGCACACGCCTTGCAGGTCAGAAAGCCGATAACTGGTGGCTCCGTCAGTCCCCGAAGGTGCTCGGACTTGACTTCATTGACGGTATCCGTCGTGCAGACCGCGACAACGCTATCGATGTTTATATGTCCCCCGATGAATATATGGACGTACTCGCAGACGGTGCTTGGCAGAACATTTTCAAGACAAAGCCGGAAGTTTTCACCGCAGAAGAAAAGCGCGCATGGCTCAATGAGAACACAGGCGTTTGCCTTGGTTCGGACGCATTCTTCCCATTCGGTGACAACATCGAAAGAGCGCACAAGAGCGGCGTAGAATATATTGCACAGCCGGGCGGCTCTATCCGTGACGACAACGTTATCGATACCTGCAACAAGTACAATATCGCAATGGCATTCACGGGAATCCGTCTTTTCCACCACTAATTTTCAAATTCGGAATTATGAATTCGGAATTCGGAATTAATTGACGCATAGTTTTAAAATCGCAGAAAAAACGTAGGGGACAGGTCTCCCGTCTCTCTTAAACAGACTATTTTCAGAAATTCGGAACAGCTTTCGGAACTATCTAATTCCGAATTAAATAAAAGGGGTACTACAATCAATGAACAAAAAATTTATGACCGTAACAGCGTTCGCAGCTGCTTTGCTTATGCTCACAAGCTGCGGAACATCCGACAACAGCAATACAGAGGAAACAGAAGCTACAACGACCGTCAGCGAGCAGACCGAAGAAGTGACTGCTTCGGAGACTTCCGATGAAACCGAAGTCGAAACTGAGGCAGAAACCGAAGAAACCGTTTCCGAAACCGAAGAAACCGTTTCCGAAACCGAAGAAACAGCTGACGACACAGCACAGCTCACCACTTTCAGCGGTGATTTTTACACTGTCTCGGTAGATACATCAAAGTGGGTCGATTTCAGCGAATACAAGCAGCTCGCTGCCGAAGCCGCAGAAAGCCTTGACAATGGAATTGACCTTACCGCAGAGGATTATAACGAGCTTTGCGATGTTATGTATATGTATTCCGATGTTTCCAAAAGTGCAAATGTGAACGTTGTTTCAACCGATCTTGGCGTTGAAATGGATATGGACGCTGAAGCTGTAGGACCGCTTATGGCTGACAGTTTCGACGCTGTTGAGGGATATAAATGCGACAGCTGGGAGAGCGTTACCGTCAACGGCGAAAATGCTCTCAAACTTGTAATTTCCGGTGATGTTGGCGGAAGCAAGACCAATATGGTTCAGTATCAGCTGATAAAGGGCGGAAAGCAGGTCGTTGTTACTCTTACTGTTGTTGATGCCGAAACAGATGATACGCTTCTTGCGGATTTTGATGCGCTTGTGAATACGGTCGTTCTGAACTAATTGACTGCAAGGTGAATAAGCTCACCATTTTATAAAAAGGACTGATAAAAATGAAAATATTAGTAGTTGGCGGCGGCGGCCGTGAACACGCCATTATAATGAAGCTTGCCGAAAGCAAGCGTGTTGAAAAGCTCTACTGTACCCCCGGCAACGGCGGTATCTCACGCTATGCCGAGTGCTTCAATGTCGGTGCGACCGATATTGACGGAGTTGTCGCACTTGCAAAGCAGCTCAAAGTCGATATGGTAGTCGTAGCTCCAGACGATCCGCTCGTTCTCGGAATGGTAGATGCGCTCAACGCAGAGGGCTTTATGACATTCGGACCGAACAAGGCTGCCGCAATTATCGAGGGCAGCAAGGTCTTCTCCAAAGACCTTATGAAAAAATACAATATCCCTACTGCAAAGTATGAAACCTTTACAGACAGTGCCTCCGCTATTGCTTACCTCAAAGAGCAGAACAGCTATCCCGCAGTTATCAAGGCTGACGGACTTGCGCTCGGAAAGGGCGTAATAATCGCACAGAACGAGGAAGAAGCTGTTGAAGCGGTCAAGTCAATGATCGACGGAAAGCAGTTCGGTGAAAGCAGCTCAACTGTCGTTATCGAAGAATTCCTCACAGGACCCGAAATTTCCGTACTCTCGTTCACAGACGGCAAGACAGTCGTTCCGATGATCTCCTCAATGGATCATAAGCGTGCGCTCGACGGTGATAAGGGACTTAACACGGGCGGTATGGGAACTATCGCTCCGAACCCGTTCTATACCGAAGCCGTTGCAAAGGAATGTATGGAAAATATCTTCCTCCCAACAATGAACGCAATGAACGCCGAGGGCAGAAAGTTCAAAGGCTGCCTCTATTTCGGACTTATGGCAACACCAAAGGGCGTAAAAGTCATCGAATACAACTGCCGTTTCGGCGACCCCGAAACACAGGTCGTTCTTCCGCTCCTCGATACAGACCTCTGCGATATCTTTGAGGCGGTCTATAACGAAAAGCTCTCCGACCTCGACATCAAGTGGAAAAACGAGTGCTGTTCCTGCGTGATTATGGCAAGCGGCGGCTATCCGCAGAGCTATAAAAAGGGCATCGAAATGTACGGTATGGACGAAAACGGTCAGGTAGACGGTGTTTTCGTTTACCACGCAGGCACAAAGTTTGAGAACGGCAGGTTCTACACCAATGGCGGACGTGTCATAGGCGTAACAGCAACCGGTGAAACCCTCCAAGCCGCACTCGATAAGTCCTACGAGGGTGTAAAGAAGATAACCTTTGCAGGCGCACACTACCGCAAGGATATCGGACAGAAAGCACTCTCTAAATAATTCGGAATTAAGAATTTGGAATTCGGAATTATTTTTGCTCCGAAAATTTACGAATAAAGACAAAACTTTCATAGTGATAGGTTTCTCGTTCCGAATTGCATAAATATATTTTCAAGAAAATATCTAATACTAAACACCAATAAAACTATAGAAAAAAATTGGCGCAAAACCCATATATCAGAGTTTTTGCTTGATTTTTTGTATAGTTTTTAATTGGTGTTTAGTATAAATAAACCTGTTTTCAAAGCATCAATGAATGTCCTTTGAAAACAGGTTTTTTATTACGAAAAAGCGAAACCTAATTCCGAATTCTCAAAAATCGCTCTGCACTGTGAATACTGTTCGCCCCGTCCGCCGCTGCTGTGATAAGCTGCTTCATCGGTTTGGTGCGAACATCACCTGCCGCAAAGACCCCTTTTGCCGAGGTAATGCAATCCTCACCTGCAACGATATAACCACCCTCGTTCAATTCAACTATATCCTTTAAAGGTGCGGTCGCAGGTCTTGAACCCACTGCAATGAACACTCCACTTGTGTCAAGGCTTTGTTCTTTACGGCTCTGGATATAGCGGATAGAGGATATCTTCTCACCACCGACAAATTCTTTTACTTCCGCACCAAGAATAAAGTGGATATTTTTTGTTTCTTCGGCTCTTTGGCAAAGAGTTTTGTTCGCCCTTAACTCATTCCGACGGTGGATAACGTAAACTTCAGATGCTATCGGAGCAAGGAATAATGCATCACCGAGCGCACTGTCACCGCCGCCTATCACAGCGACGACCTTATTTTTGTAAAAAGCGCCATCGCATACCGCACAATAGGAAACACCTTTGCCAGAAAATCGTTCAAGACCCGTGATGTCGGGTTTTATCGGTTCTGTTCCTGCTGCATATACTACAGTTTTTGCCTGTAAAGGTTCTCCACTTTTCAGCAATATTTTGTATATTCCATTGTCGGAAACGATCTTTACTACTTCGCCCTCGATGAATTTTGTACCGAGAGCCTGTGCATGACGGCGGAATTTCATTCCGAGATCGAAACCGCTTTCGCCATACAGTCCGAGATAGTTGTCTACACGGCTGCTGCCCGATATCTGTCCGATGCTTCCGCCGATCCTGTCAACGACGGCGAAAATCAGCTGTGCACGTCCTGCATACACTGCGGCGGATAGCCCTGCTGTTCCGCTTCCGACTATAATTGTATCGTAGATCATATAAGTCCTCCGAATAAATAGGTTTTTAACTTTATTTTGTCCGAAAAAATTATAAATATTTCGTCGTGAAATCTTTACAAATGATGAAAAAGGTGTTATAATAAAGATGTTTTTATTATATCCACCCAATACAAAAGGACGAAAATATGAAGATAGAACCAAATCAAAAATATCTGACGGTTTCATTCTACACAGTCATTACCTTTGCAATTTGTCTGTTCCTTGTCGTTATTGTCCAGAAATTCAGCGTTATAAGCGGTGTGCTTGCTTCATTTGCAAATGTCATTGCGCCCGTAACTTGGGGCATTGTTATAGCATATATCGTCAATCCGCTGATGAAATTTTTCGAGCGATTTTTTGGAAAATGCTTTGAGAAAAAAAAGCCGCGGAGAAAGCTTGTTCGCTCGCTAAGCGTTGCTTTCGGTCTGCTTTCGCTTCTTGCAGTGCTTTTTGCGATAGTCGCAGTGCTTTTGCCGCAGGTAGTTGAGAGCGTTATAGGATTAGCACGCAATTTTAACAGCTATCTGAATAATTTTGAAAGCTGGATATATAAATTTGTCGAGGACTATCCCGATATCTACAGCTTTGTGCAGACGCAGTTCGATAACCTCCAGCCGAAGCTGACCGATTTTATAAACAGCATAGTCCCCAAGCTTGGCGAGTGGGCGATCAAGTTCAAAGACGGCGCAATTGGTTTTATAGGCGGTCTTGGCGACTTTGTTATCGGCTTCATCGTTGCGATATATCTTCTTTTCAGCAAGGAAAAATTCATTGCCCAGATGAGAAAGTTCGTTGCGGCTGTTCTGCCCGAGGGCGGAAAAAATGCCGTTTACAGTATTGCTGCCCGCACGAATAAAATGCTTGGCGGCTTCATTTCGGGCAAGCTTATCGACTCGACGATCATCGGTATCCTTACATTTATCTGTATGTCGATAATGAAAATGGACTTCGTTGCACTTATCAGCGTTGTTGTCGGCGTTACTAACGTAATCCCGTTCTTCGGCCCGTTCATCGGCGCGATACCGAGCGCATTTTTGCTCCTTGTTACCGCTCCAAGACAGGTCATTCCGTTCGTCATCTTCATTTTTATCCTACAGCAGTTCGACGGAAATATCTTAGGTCCGAAGATCCTCGGCGACTCAACGGGACTTTCTCCGTTCTGGGTAATGTTTGCTATCTTTGTCGGCGGAGGTATGTTCGGCTTCGCAGGAATGATACTCGGCGTTCCGATCTTTGCGGTGATTTATTCGCTCGTTCGTGATTTCGTAAATTATCTTCTCGAACGAAGAGGACTTTCAACACGAACACTTGATTACTGTGCAAATGATATACCCATTGACGATGAAAAAAAGAACATAATGCATAAGTCGCTTTCGGCTATGTTTAAAATTAACAAAAAGTCCGATTCGGAAGGATCGAAAAATGACGATGAAAAATCGTCCGATAATAAAAAAGACTTATAAAACGGTCTTGTTTTTTGGGAATCAGAACTTGGAAAGGAAAGTTTATGGTAAAGGATATTCAGCAGGAAATTTTAAGAATAAAAAAAGAAAAGGGTATCACGATACTCGCCCACAGCTATCAGGCGGAGGAAATTCAGGAAATTGCCGATTATACGGGCGACTCGTTCAAGCTTTCACAGCTTGCCGCAGAAGACAAGAACGATACACTTATTATGTGCGGCGTTCATTTTATGGCGGAAACCTGTAAAATCCTCTCCCCGAATAAGAAGGTTATCCTTTCCTGCCCCGAAGCAGGCTGTCCAATGGCCGAACAGATCTCCGCAGAGGAGCTTGTCCAGCTTAAAGCAATGTACCCCGACTATACAGTCGTTGCCTATATCAATACCACTGCGGCACTCAAAGAACACGCCGATGTCTGTGTAACTTCAAGCTCCGCAGTTGAAATTTGCAGAAAGCTCGATGCAAAGAATATCCTCTTTATACCCGACTGCAATCTCGGCGCATTTGTAAGAGATCAGCTCCCCGAAAAGAATTTCAAGCTCATTCAGGGCGGCTGCCCCGTCCACGCCGCTGTAAACGAGAAGCAGGTCATCGCAGCTAAGGAAAAGCACCCGAATGCACTCGTTCTCGTCCACCCCGAATGTCAGCCATCCGTTTGCAGCCACGCAGATTACATAGGCTCGACCTCGGGTATCGTGAACTTTGCCAAAAATTCGGATGCAAAGGAGTTCATCATCGGAACGGAAATATCCATAGCCGAACATCTCCAGTATATCTGCCCCGATAAGAGCTTCTATCCGCTTTCAAAGCATCTTATCTGCCCAAATATGAAGTCAACAACGCTCGTTGACGTTTACAACTGTCTTACAGGCAAGGGCGGACTTGTCATCTATATGCCCGAAGAGCAGATCAAGCGTGCATCGGTATGTATCGACAAAATGTTGGAACTCGGCTGATAAATTAATTCGGAATTATTTTAATGCGTAATTCGTAATGCGTAATGCGTAATTATGGGTTAGCTCCGCGAAAAGCTTTTCCGCAATACTAAAGCTAAAAAGGCGCAATTCACATTAAATAGGTTAAATGAAATATGAGAAATCAGTTTCGTAAACCTAAAAATGTGAAATGCGCCACTTTTTTATTTTCAAACCATTATAAAACCGCCGCCCACAAAAAAGTGAACGGCGGTTTGTCATATCTTAGTCAAAAATAACGTAATTGTCTTTCCTTGCAACAGGCGAGGGGATATCGCCGTTTGCATAGCCTAAAATGCAGTTGCCGATGCCGACATAGCGGTCGTCAAGTCCCCATTTTTTCATAAACTCCTTGCCCTCATCGGTCCGGAACATCTCTTTTGCACGGTGTATCCAGCAGGAAGAAACTCCGAGCGAAGCCGCAGCATTCATAAGATTTCCCATAACGAGCGTTCCGTCCTCGAGATATGTGTGCGATGAAGTGTCCGAGAAAACAATTACTACCGTCGGCGCGCCGTAGAAAGGATCAACGTCCTTGCCCATTATCTGTGCGTTGAGCTTTGAAAGCTTTGCAATGGTTTCTTTGTCCTTGACAACGACCATAACGGCAGGCATTTTGTTCATTCCGCTCGGGGCATATTCTCCTGCGAGCAGTATCTCTTTCAGAACATCATCGGGGACAGGTGTGTCCTTGTAGGAACGCACACTTCTTCTTGTTGTAAGCGTTTTTATTGTTTCGTTCATAAGATCATCTCCATAAAGCTGTAAAGCGGTAAACTTTACAGCTAACTTGTTTTGCTATCTTGTATCCTTTGAAAAACGACGTATCTGCGTCATAACAGAGCGTGTAAAGTATAAACATTTTACAGCTTTTCTTCAAGCCTCAACTCCAAAATGTTTGCATCAACACCGTGCTTGTCCGCAAAGCGTACAGCTGCTTCGGTCAGCTTGGCACTGTTTTTCTCAAAAAGCGAAAGTACAAGCTTGTCCTGCTGCTCCTGCGGAATGAAGCGAAGAAAGTTTTCAAGCACTCCCGGAGCCTCCGCTGCATCAAGCACCGCAGACGGCAGGGGAATATCTGCCTTGTTGACATAAGGGAGAACCGCTCTTATTATCTGCGCATAATCAACATTGTCAATATCAACAGTAAATCTGAATTTCATTTATTTTCTCACTAAAAAAGAATGAGCAGTCCGAACACAAAATGCGCTCGGACTGCAGAGGTTATGTAACTTTATCAAAGAAGCGACTTGTAAAGCTCGCTGATCTCTTCAACGGAAGTATCTCTTGGGTTGCCCGGACGGCAAGCATCATCGTAAGCCGACTGTGCAAGGAACGGGATATCCTCAGGCTTAACGATGTCCTTAAGGTTGGCAGGGATTCCAACGTCCTTGGAAAGCTGCTTAACTGCATCGATAGCAGCCTTTCTGTATTCCTCCTGCGACATTTCATCAACGCCCTTTACGCCCATTGCTCTTGCGATCTCACGATACTTTTCGCCGGTTGCGGGAGCGTTGTATTCCATAACTGTCGGAAGAATGATAGCATTTGCAACACCGTGCGGTGTGTCATAAAGCGCACCGAGTGGGTGAGCCATTGAGTGAACGATGCCAAGACCTACGTTTGAGAATCCCATACCTGCAACATACTGACCGAGAGCCATATCGGTTCTGCCTTCCTTGGTGTTGGCAACAGCACCTCTGAGGCTTCTGGAAATGATCTCGATTGCTTTGAGGTGGAACATATCGGAAAGCTCCCAAGCGCCCTTGGTGATGTAGCCTTCGATAGCGTGTGTGAGTGCGTCCATACCTGTTGCGGCGGTAAGTCCCTTTGGCATTGAGGACATCATATCAGGGTCAACGAATGCAACGACAGGAATGTCGTGTGGGTCAACGCAAACCATCTTTCTGTTCTTTGCGGCATCTGTGATAACGTAGTTGATAGTGACCTCTGCTGCCGTGCCTGCTGTTGTAGGAACTGCAAGGATAGGAACAGACTTGTTCTTCGTGTCAGCAACGCCCTCAAGGCTTACAACATCAGCAAATTCGGGGTTTGCGATGATAATGCCGATAGCCTTTGCTGTGTCCATGGAAGAACCGCCGCCGATAGCGATGAGGTAATCTGCACCTGCTGCCTTAAAAGCGGCAACGCCCGACTGAACGTTTTCAATGGTCGGATTCGGCTTGATCTCGGAATAAAGTGTATAAGCAAGTCCTGCGTTGTCAAGAACATCGGTTACTTTCTTTGTAACGCCGAACTTGATAAGATCAGGGTCGGAGCATACGAGAGCTTTTTTGAAGCCTCTGCCCTTAGCTTCGTCAGCGATAGCGTTTATAGCGCCTGCACCGTGATAAGAAGTTTCATTGAGGATAAATCTGTTTGCCATTTTAAAGCACTCCTTTTTATTTTTTATACTAATTCTCAATCGTTCTATAGACAAAATCGACAGATAGAATAAGTTCAGTCAAGGAAAGCGACCGCAGGCAGGCTGTCGCCTGACAAGGGAGCTTGACGCTGAATGAACTTATTATAGCCGAGAGTTTGTCTATAGGTTGAGCAAGAATTAGTATTACATAAGAGAACAAAAAAACGGCGAAACCTTACGGAACAGACAGTTATCCCGTCTGTGTGCTCCGTAAAGTCTCGCCGTTTAGATATGAAGCGGGTTATTCGCACAATAACCGTACTGACGCCGCATAAACAGGGATCGACCCTGCCAGCTACTCTCTTTTTTTATCATTATAGCGAATACAAACCGCCCTGTCAAGAAATACATAGATGTTTAACAAAAAGTTCACAAGTGCGTTTGCCTCAAAGGTTCACGATTTATTTACCCGTTGATAGGCCTTGCTCATAAAACAAATGCTTATTGAAATATGCACATTTATATGTTATAATAAAGAAAAAACAAAGGGGCAAAAATATGAAACCTTTATTTTCTGCGATACTTGAAACGATAGTGCTTGTTGTTTCGATATTTCTTGTAATGCTCTGCGTCAGGCTTTTCAAATACGAAAGCCCGTATGCAAATTTTAAGGAAACTCACCCGAACAGCGTTATAACCCTTGGCGAAGCGATAGGATACCTCTCCGACGGAACGACCTCGCCCGAAGCGGCGGCTGCAGAAGCGGCAGCGCATATCTTCGGCACAGCAGCCGAAAAGAAGCTCCCTTTGCCGATAGCAAAAATTCTCTGCATTGAAGTCGGCGAACGCACGGCAAGGGTGCTTGAATTCTACCCGTTCATAGTTTTTCTCGCAAGCATTCTGTGCCTTATTTTCGGAATAACTCTCCCCTGCTCGCTTTACCGACACCTTGACCCTGCAAAAGCTATCAATGATTCGGTGATCGATAAAAACCGCGTTTATGTTGATGAACATGGCAGGACTTACGGCAATGTCGGCGAGACCCGTGCAGGTATCCTTAAAATTCTTCTGTTTCTGCTGATGCTTTTCGCAGCAAATATCTGGTGTTTCTTCCTGCCTGTATTTATTGTAGTGAATTTTACAGTCGGTATAATTATGGCAGTACTTCGCCTTATTGGAATAAACGCATCAAACTCCGCCGCTAAAGCCAAGATCGACAAAACGGCAGGCAAAGACGGCAAGGACACATACAGAATAATCGTTGAAAACGGACTTTTTGCCGTATCGGGAGATGTTCACCCGAACCGCAGGATCTACTTTAAACAATATTGGAACGCAGTTATCGCAAAGCGGCTCTTTGAGCTTGACAGAAATGGTCTGCCGTTTACGAATGATGATGCAAAGGAAATGATCGTCTACGGCGATGAAGATCTTCACAAGCGTTTTGAAACAAGCCTCAAAATGGACAGGGCGAAGCTGATGACCTCGCCGACCGCCAAAGAAGCAGCCAAAAAGCTTGAGGACGAGATCAAAAGCGCCGATTATGTGTACACCTTTGTTGCAAGGGGCGCAGTAAAAGGCGAGTATATGATAATGTCGAAGTTCAGCGGCAGGTATATGCTTTTCCGCCGTGCGCTCAACTGCTCGCTTATGTTGGCAGTGATGAAGAGCGATGCCGCAGGCGAAGATTTTGATATGATAGCCTACGGCAGATGGGAGCGCCTCGGCGAGGACGGTCAGTATCAGCTTCTGCAATACTTTGACGGCAGAGTTGAACCTCCGCAGGGCGAGGAAAAACCTATAAAAGTTCAGCAGACTTGAACAGAATATCATTTTCATTCGTATCTGATGCGGGGGGCGTTTTTGTTTTCGGATCATTCATAAAGCACAGCTGCCATGTGCTTACAGTATTCTCCGTCTGCGGCAAAATTTGCCGAAAAGACGTGCGCATATGCTTGTGAAGACAGGTTCTCACTTAATGCACGTTTGTGGTTTACACAGATTTTGGGGAAGAGCCAGTGCATTCATTTCTCAATGCTCCGCTCTTCCCCTTTTGCATTGACTATTACAGCTGAGTATGCTAAAACGAACACAGCATATCACTTAATTTACGGCAGATATGTCTGATTGAGAAATGGCTATTTATCAATCAAGCGCCAAAGAGTCAGCAAAATAGCATACATAATCATTTTCATTGCAGTAATCCATGACCTTTTCCCTCAGTTTATCGTTTGCGCCATATTCAATAAGCAAAACATCCATACCGTTTTGTTTGCAGACATTAAGATATTCAATAAAATACTCTCTATTCTCCCAATCATTTTCGCCAAAGGATTTATCATCGAAATTTATTGATGTAAATACGGTTTCCTGATTAACCGCATTTATGCAAGTTGGGATAGAGCAATTATTTATTACTTCACTTATAAACACATCGCCGCCATTCACAATTACCTTTATTCCTTTTTCAGTAAAAGCGTTGAAAATATCCAGTAACGCATTGTATATTTTCTGCTCGTGAAATGCATAGTAAACATCGGTATTATCCACAAATAGTCCTGAAACTCCCTTATCCACCAGTTCATCTGCTGCTTCAACGATGTGTGTCTGCCATTTTTCTGATGATACATCTATCCACTTTTCATTATCCCAATCCTTGTATTCGCCTATGGTAAAAGGCAAAAATTCTTCGTAATAGCTGCGAAAGTCTTCTACTGAACCAATATTAAGATAGGAATATATCTCGTTGTTTCCGTTTTGGTGTATCACATCAATGTTCTCGGCTGTCAATAATTCTGCATCAATAACAAGAACGTCATAGTTGTTTAGCGACAACAGTTTTTCCTTTTCTGCTCCGATAAAAACACCATACGGATGTCGTACATCAGTCAACTTTTCCGTTGTCTTTACCGTACAGGCTGTAAAAAAAATCACCGCAGAAATCAAAACAAGTATTTTAGTCATTTCTTTTTTTCTCCTAAAAAAGAATGTGCCATCTCCAAATTTATAAGGCAGATTTACACCCATTTTCATCATTATATCACAGCCCAACTAAAATTTCAATACCAACATACCAATCACTCATTATGCCGGTTGGTTTGCGGTTATTTAGTTATAGAGAAATTATCCCTCAATTGTTAAGAAGTTTCATAATAACGTGCTAACATAATAAGCTACAGTTCTTCCGGTTGCGGGCTCTACCCCAAAATCTGTGTAAACCATAAACGTGCATTAAGTGAAATCAGTAAGCTCAGGTAACATTTTGATGAGTCCAGAGCTTATTCACAGTAACACAAATCAATTAAGTTGTCAATAGGAACTGCTGTTGAAGCGGAGGGCGAAGCCCGGAGCGGAAACAGCAGTTCCGGCGCGGCGGTCATTCGGGAATGCGGCCGCTGTAGTACAGTGCAAGTTGAGGGTATATCTGCGCCCAGTCCTGCCGGCAGCCAGTCCACTTTTTGGTGATGTCCACCTCTTGATTATATTATATACCTTTTGTCAAGTATATGCATTATTTTGTTGCGTTGCTATAGTATTAGTATTATTTACAAAAAGTATAATATGGATTTTATATTATAGATAGTATATTACAATAGTTTACCCCAAGTATAATTTATCGAGCGTATACTTTTAGTTGTAAAAAACTGCTGTAAAATTAGTGTTTGTCGGGATCATTTTTTCTTTTTGTAGCCGCAGTCGCAGTAAGGCCCGCCCTCTGCAAGAGTGTATTCACGGACAAAATCAGTCGTTTCGCCTGCCTCGCTCATAGTGTAGTCGAGCCTGCACATCGCAGGGGTGAGGTCGTAAATCCCAAGCTTTTTTGTAAGCTCGCATATTCCGCACTTGTAAAATCTTGCCTCGTAGCCGCTGCCGTCGGGATATTCAAATAAGTCCATATTCCATGAAAACGGATTGCGGTCGGCGGCTTTGAGTTTGGCAGTTTTGCGCATACCGTCAAGGTCTTTTTCGGTGAACTTTTTCTTTCCGCTCTTTCGGCAGAATTTTTTCATAAGCGAAGTCATCATCGAACGCTTGTAATATTCCGTCAGCCTTTCAATGTCGGGGCGCTGAGGCATATTTAGAATGAACGCACAGAGCAAAGCGCAGTTGACAAGATTCATTTTGAAGCGGTCGGCTTTTTCAAACTCGGGAAGTTCGGAAATTATCTCCCTGTACTTCGGCTTGGCTTTTTGCCTGACTTCATCTGCGGCTGCTTTGTCAATACCGAAAATATCGATGAGATTTTTTGTGAACGAGCCTGAAAAAAGCGTCCACATTCCCATGGGCATACCTGCATATTTCATTTAAGAATCCCTCCATTCGTTTATAGAAGATACAATTCTGCGTTCAATGTCTATTCGTGCCTGCCTGCACTCCTCGGGGTACTGTTTGGCGGCTTTGAACGCCATTTTGAGGAAAAGACCCGAGCCTACGGGAAACATCTTTTTCAGTAGGCTTTCGGGGAAAACATAGTGCGTAGCGTGAGAATAAACAGCAGCTTCAACATCGCAGGAGTGCGGTCTTTCGGCAAGGCGCTTTTCCATTCTGCGGATATATTTTGCCGTGTCCCAGAGAACGTCGTCCTCACCGCCGATGAGCAGAAGCTTGCCCTTGATGTTTTCGACCTTTATGAATTCGTCCTCGGTGATTGGGTGAGCCTTCTCCGAATCATCGAAAAGCTTTAGCGAGTTGACCATATCGCCCGTGCGCTTTGATTCGCTTGCGATGACCTGCCAGTACTGCGGGTGCTGATAAACGAACGGCATATAGGGGAGCGGTTCGCCTTTGTAGGTGAAAAGTGACTCGCCCTCGATTGGCCACTCCTTGCAGCCGTCCTTTTTGCCCTGCATAAAGCCCTGCCAAACGAAGTCACTCGGGGTCAGACCTATCGTGAGCGTGATATCGTGAAAATACGAAGCCGCCGTGAGCGCAAGCGTTCCCGTTGTCGATGCGCCTACGATGCTTATTTTCTTATTGCCGAGCGATTTGAGCTTCTTTATCGCATTTTCTATTCTTTCGAGCGGATAGTTATGATGACCGTAGTCTTTCTTCGCAGGCGACATCGACATAACGTTCACGTCAAGTCCGTGAAGCCACTTTACCATTGTCTTTGCGAGATAATCCTCGGGATCGTCGCCTATCATTGCAATAATTGCACAGTCAGTCGGGTTCGGGCATTTCCAGTATGCGCCGTAAAAACCGTCCGTATCGGGGTCAAAGTGTAACTTATCCATAGTATCCTCCATTTTAGTTAGTCTATGCTAACTTAGTCCTGTATAAAGTGCCGCTTTTCCGTCAGCGGCATTTTTCTGAGAATATTATAGCATAGGTTTTGAGAAAATGCAAGAAAATTCTTCACTATGCAGAAAAAAATGCGCAAAGCTTTTACAGCCTTGCGCAGTTTTTATATGAGAGAGGTGAAGCAGTTTATATATACTTTTCTGCCCATTTTTTTAGTTCGTCGGTGCTTGCGCTTACAGGGAAACGCTTGCCCTCAACGAGTTCTGCGCCCTTACAGGAGGGAGCAAGATCCTTGTTCGTGCCGCCCATTCCGCTTCCGCCCGAGGTTGCGAAAGGAACGATCTTTTTGCCGCTGAGGTCATACTGTTCGAGGAATGTGTTGATGATAGTCGGTGCAACGTACCACCAGATAGGGAAGCCTACGAAGATAGTATCGTACTGTCCGATATTCCCGACCTTGCCCGAAACGGCAGGGCGGGAGGACTTATCGCTCATTTCGACGCTGCTGCGGCTCTTTTTGTTGGTCCAGTCGAGGTCTGCGCTTGTGTATGGTGTTTCAGGCTTGATCTCAAAAAGGTCTGCGCCTGCGGCAGATGCCAATTCTTTTGCAAGCTTTTCCGTAACGCCGCTTGCGCTGAAAAATGCAACCAATGCTTTGCTCATAATGATTACCTCCGTATATTTTTGAAAAGGGTTTACTTTAACTTGCCGTACTGTTCATCGTCAACGGGTTCGCACCACTCGTTCGAGCAGTTTTCACCCGAGACCTCGACTGCAAGGTGTGAGAACCAGCTGTCGGGAGCTGCACCGTGCCAATGCTTTACGCCTGCGGGGATATTGATGCAGTCGCCGGGGTGCATCTCAACGGGGTCTTTGCCCCATTCCTGATAGTAGCCTCTGCCGCCTACGCAAATAAGTATCTGTCCGCCGCCCTTGTCAGCGTGGTGGATATGCCAGTTGTTGCGGCACTTCGGTTCAAAAGTTACGTTGAAGATGCTGACCTGCGAAGTAGATATCGGAGCGAGGTAGCTCTGACCGATGAAATACTTTGCGAAGCCTGTATTCGGTTCGCCGACAGGGAACATCATTGAAGCTTCGTGAGCGGCTTTTGCGCTGTCGTCAGCGGCTTCATCGTTCCATACGTCCATTGCAAGCTTGAAAACTGCCCAGCCCTTTGGCCAGCCAACGTAGAAAGCCGTGTGAGTGATGACAGCGGCTGCTTCTGCCTTTGTAACGCCGTTTGCCTTTGCGTTTTTGAGGTGGTAAACGAGCGAGTTGTCGGTGATTCCCGAGGACATAAGCGCAACCATCGTCACAATGCATCTTGTTTTGAGGTCGATGTCCGTGTTGTTCCAGTTTTCGCCGAAAAGAACATCGTCATTGTAGTGTGCAAAGTCGGGAGCAAAATCTCCGAGCTGATCTTTGCCTGCTGTTTGTGTTATTTTTTTCATACTCTTTCACCCATTTCATAAGCTTTGTTTAATTTTTCGTTTTCGTTTATATCGTTCGGGACGTTCATTCCGCCGACAAAAAGCGTTCCCTTGAGTTCCGCCTTTTCAAAGCAGTCTATCCAACCCCTGCAAGCCGCTTTCGTCGCGCTTCAGAGTGTAGTCCCCGTCCTCGGCTGCGACCGAGAGCATATAAACATCTCTGAATCGGTAATCCTTCGTATAGAGCGAATTCATTCTGTCGAGAAGAGTTTTCATCTGTCCTGACATTTCGTAGGCATACTGTCGTATGTCAAGAAATTTATGTGTAAGATGACGGAAAATCTGCAAGCAGAGAAAAGACCGAAATAGATAGTTTCCGGTGATCTTAACATACGGACGGTTTCCGTCAGTCGGCTGTTGCTCTCTTTGAGCTTTTCCTGATTTTCATAAAGTGTGCGGTTTCTCAGAGCGAAATAAAGAACGCAGAAGAAGAAATATACCGCCGCAAAAAGCGCCGAAGTGGAAAGCGAATCCGAGAATACCGTTATGAACGGATAATAGATGCAGATTATGTAGCCCTCGTATGCGGAACGATAGCCCCAGTAGTGCTTTCCGTCTGCTTTTATAAGGTGAAGCCTGCCGTTCTGTTCAATATGGGAAAGCTGCTGCAAAACAGCGCCGTCCGAAACCTTTTTGTTTTTCATCGACTGCGCGCTCGTTGCCCTTACAATGCTTCCCTTGATGATAGCATAGTGACCGTTCTGTTCAAGGTCAAGACCCGTGAGCAGGCTTTCAAGGTCATTTTCCGTGTCGGAGATAAGTCCCGACGGCTGCTTGTAATAGCCGATGATGATGCCCGGCGCGTCCTTTCGCGCAACTGCGCAGACATCGTAATATTCGCCGTTCACTTCCGTTCTTTCGGCAAAAATTTTTGCGGGATATGTGGTAATGTCAGCAAAGCGGCTGCCGATATCGGTTTTTTGCCAGTCGGGGTCGCTGAAGCGCCTTGTATGACCCGAAGCCTGAATGTGCAGTTCGCTGTCGAACAGGGTAACGCCGCTTATCCGCAGGCTGTCAACATACTGTTCGAGCATGGTGTCGTCGGCGAGCGAGGGTTCATCGACCAAGCGGTTGCTGAAATCGCGGAGCAGGTCGGTCAGACGGAAAAGACTCTTCGTTCGGTCAGCATCAACAAGCTTATTTAAGCTTGAACACTGCTGTTTAAGTGTGTCCATCGTGTTCGCTGCAATAGCGGTCGTTCCCATAGCGGTTTTGTGTCCCGTGACCGAAGCCGTGAGCAAGAGGAGCACCAAGCCGAAAATGACAGCTTTATAGATCGTGAAACGGAAGAATTTTTTTGGGTGAAGCTCACTCATTTTCCTCACCCCCGAGAACTTTATCGGTATTAACGCCGTAGGCTTGCAGGATACGCGCGGTCGTGCCGTCGGCAAGCATTTCGTCCAGAGCGTCCGAAAGCTTATTGCGAAGCTCCTCATCGCTGCCCTTTGAAAAAGCAATGCCGAGCTTTGCACGGGCAAAGTCTTCATTGAGGAAGCGATACTCAACACCTGCGTTGCGAAGCTGTTCTCTTACAGCAGCAGCGTAGCCTGCACACGCATCAACATAGTCATTGCGCAAAGCCGTGATCACCTCGCTCAGGTCGCTCAGGCAATATACGTTCTGAACCTGCGGAACACCCTCTTCGCTGTGTTCGAGAAAGGTAGTTTCCGCCTTTGAACCAACTCTGACAGCAACGCTTTTTCCCTCAAGGTCACTCAGATGCCTGATCGGACTGTCATACAGAACAGCAACTATCTGACGACTGTACATATACGGTCCTACCCATGCGTAACGATCCTCCTGACCGTCCATTGAAAAGCAGCTCCAAAGACAGTCGATCTTTCCGCTTGCAAGGAGAACATCGCGTCTGTTCCATTCTATCTGTTCAAAAACGGGTTCGTAACCCATGCGTCGGCAAGCCTCTTTTGCAAGGTCAACGTCCATTCCTGCAGGTTTGCCGTCCTCGTCGGTGTAGTTGTATGGACGGCAGTTATCGCAGCCGATAACAAGCTTCGGCAGCTCATCACTGCTTTTGGAAGAGCAGCCAACGAGCGTCAGACAGCACAGAGCCGTCAGCATCAAGCTCACAAAAATTGAGCGGAGCGTTCTTTTTTTGAACATTCAAGTTCTCCTTTTAGAGTTTCCCTTTATACTAATTCCAAACCGTTCTATAGACAAAGACGACAGATAGAATAATCCAAGTCAAGGAAGACGACCGCAGGCAGGCTGCCGCCTGTCAAGGGAGTCTGACGCAGAATCGGATTATTATATCCGAGTATTTGTCTATAGGTTGGTCTGGAATTAGTATTATATAAAAGCGAATATAGCATTGAATTTTTGTTATTGGGAAATTGCATAAAAATCATTATCATTTTACCATAAGCATATAAAGCTGTCAATTATTTTTTTAGTGAAAATCAACTATGATCGATATGATTTTTACAGTAATTTATTGCAAAGAAAAGACTTTTTGTGAAAAAAATATGCAGTTTGTCTTTTAATTGATAGATATAAACAATAATATTCGCGCGAATATAGACAAGATTAATAAGGATAAAGAAAACCTATTGAGCTTCACAAAAATTATGTGCTAAAATTCAAAATGAAATATGAAATATGACTGTTTTGAACGGTCAGCTTCATAAAAATGAAATTATTTATTCGGAGGAAGAAAACTATGGACAGAAAAGTTGTACTTATCACAGGCGGCGCTATGGGACAGGGCAAGGCTCACGCTATCAGGTTAGCAGAGAACGGCTTTGACGTTGTTCTTGCCGATATGCAGTACCCCGAGGGCGAAACCTTTAAAGCGACCGTAAAGGAGATCGAAAGCCTCGGTGCAAAGGCTCTCGCCATAAAGGCAAACGTTACTTCCGACAGCGATATGAAGGCTCTCTTTGAAAAGGCTTGGGAAACCTTCGGCAGACTTGACGTTGCCGTTGCGAATGCGGGCGTTATCAACTTCGGCTATACTTGGGAGCTCACCGACGAGCAGGTGCAGAAAGTTATCGACATCGACCTTATCGGCACTTGGAGGACTGACAAGTATGCCGCACTTTATATGAAGAAGCAGGGCTTCGGACGCATCATCAACATCTCGTCCACATCGGGTATGTACGGCACACCGAAGCTTGTTACATACTGCATGGCAAAATGGGGCGTAATACTAAACACCATTTAAAATTTGGAAAAATCAAGCCGACAATCTCGCATATATAGGATTTCGGCGCAGATTTTTCCCCGTTTTTTATTGGTGTTTAGTATTACGATAACCTTGCCATGCCCGAGATACATTTTTCCCATTTTACATATACTGATATTTTTTTCTGTAAGCAATAATGAAAATGATACTTAATGATGCCGCAATGCCCTCGGCGAAAACTGCCGACCACCATATACCGTCTATCTTCCAGAAAAGCGGAAGTATGAACACGAATGCGGCTTGGAGTATTACCGTTCGTATGAACGAGATTAGCGCAGAGATAAGTCCGTTGTTCATCGCGGTGAAGAGAGCCGAGCCGAAGATCCCTATTCCGCAGAAAAGGAACGATACGGAATATATCGAAAATGCGTGTATCGTGAGGTCGAGCAGTTCCGCGTCATAGCTTGTGAATATCATCGCAAGCGGCTTTGCGAGAAGCTCTGCTGCCAAAAGCATTGTGAGCGATGCCGCGCCGATTATGGCAGAGCATTTCCTGAAAAGACTTTTCAGCTCCGCTGTGTTTCCTGCACCGTAGTTAAAGCTCATTATCGGCGAGACGCCTACTGTGAAGCCGAAGAAAACGGCGATGAATATCATATTTACATACATCAGAACGCCATAAGCGACAACGCCGTCATTGCCTGCGTATTTCAGGAGCTGGGTATTGTAAAGCATACCGACAACGGACATCGAAACGTTGGAAAGGAACTCGGAAGAGCCGTTCGTGCAGGCCTTTAAAAGCGAGCGACCGTCAAATTTTGCCTTGCCAAGCTTTAATATCCAGTCGTTTTTAGGGCTTGCAAACATTATTATCGGCACGACAGCACCGACGAACTGACCGATGACCGTTGCGAGTGCCGCGCCTGCCAGTCCCCACTTGAAAACAACGATGAAAAGCGCATCGAGGATCATATTCGTTACACCTGCGGCAACTGTAACGAAAAATCCGATGTGAGGTTTTTCGGCTGTGATAAGAAATCCCTGCAAAGCATACTGCAGCGAGAGAAATATCAATCCGACAAGGCATATACGACCGTAGAGAACGGCATATCCGAGAACCTCGCCCTCCGCACGGAGAAGTACGGCTATCTGCGGCAGGAAAATGTTTCCCAGAATCGCAAGCACAACGCCTGCGCCTGCCATAAAGTAGGTGAAGAACGAAAACAGGCTGTTCGCCTTTTCGCGGTCGCCCTCGCCGAGTGTTTTTCCGATGAGCGCCGAGCCGCCGAGACCTATCATATTTCCGAATGCGCCGAGCATCATAATGAACGGCATAATGATGTTAAGTCCTGCGAACGGTATCTTTCCGACATAATTAGAAACGAAAAAGCCGTCAACGATGCCGTATATCGAAGCGAATATCATACTCGCGATGGACGGCAGAGTAAATCTTAACAGCCGTCTGAAATTAAAGTGGTCTGAAAGCTGTATAGGTTTTGTCATTTCTATCTTCCTTTCAAAATGTTTTCTCCGCTTCTTCACGGAGATAATCGTTGAGCCGAACGGTCATATCGAGATAAAAGCTGAGTTCCTCATCGGTGAAGCGGCGGTAAGCCGCATTTTCGGCTTTTTTCATTTTGTCTGTCGTGCCGGCGGCAAGAACTTTTCCGTTCTCGGTGAGGATTATCCGCTTGCTGTTGCGTGTACCCGAGATAGGTTCGAGCCGAGCGTGACCGCTTTTGATAAGGCTGTTGAGAGCTGTGTTTACAGTCTGTTTCGGAAAATAGCATCGGCGGCACAAGTCCTGCTGTGTAAAGACTGCCGAGTCATCCGAAACGCAGTACAATATCCACATTGCCGTATCGGAAAGGCCGTATTTTACGGCGGCATCGTGGTAGATCGAATCGTATTCTTTCATCTGTTCATCGAGCTGCTTTATATATTCTTCTATGTTCATATATTCACACCTTTGTATTTTTTATGGCAAAAGCACCGCAAGAAGATATTTTGCGGTGAAGAATAAGGCTTTTCCCATCGCAGAATAATAGTCCGAAAACGGACGCTTATATTATAGTCCCTTTTCGGACTCTTGTCAAGTGCCTTTTACATTTTTTATGAAAAACAGCACCGCAGAAACTTGTCCTTTTCGGTGCTGTTTAGTATTAGCACCTCATCTGCTTGCAGCTCTTCCGTCATCTTGCACATAAATTTCCTGACATACGACAGTATGACTGCGCATCTGAGGCACTATGGTTTTTAGAGGTGACCTCAAGTATTTACTGCGTTTCGCTGCCTTTAAGCTGCGCAAAGTCCCAACGAAAATTTGCTCGTGTTCCGGTTTTTAGAGAACCCCATAAAATACTGCAGTTGACATAGTCTGCGAAAAGTGCTATACTATCTGATGTATTGAATAAAATAGATTTTTTGACCTTTCAGGAGTGTGATCGGTTTTGAATATAATTATTGTCGGCTGCGGAAAAGTCGGAGAGGAGCTTGCCCACCGTCTTAATGACGAGGGCGATAACATTACCGTTATCGATGTTGATTCAACAAAGGTGAATGATGTTACTTCCCGTCTTGACGTTCTCGGTGTAACGGGCAACGGCGCGACCCACCTTGTTCAGCAGGAAGCTGGCATCAGGGACGCAGATCTTCTTATCGCGGTAACCGGCTCGGACGAGCTCAATCTGCTCTGCTGTCTTATCGCGAAGAAAGAAGGTAACTGCCAGACTATCGCCCGTGTGCGCGACCCTCAGTACAGCACCGAAGCGCCTTATCTGAAGGAAGAACTCGGACTGGCAATGGTAATAAACCCCGAATTTCAGGCGGCGGCTGAGATAGCGCGCGTGCTGCGCTTCCCATCGGCGATAAAAATAGATACTTTCGCAAAGGGCAAGGTAGATCTGATGAAGTTCCGTCTGCCCGAAAACTGCGTACTTACAGGCTGCTCCGTAAAGGAGATCGCGACGAAGCTAAAATGCGATGTCCTCGTCTGCACGGTCGAAAGAGGGGACGAAGCGTTTATCCCGAACGGTGAATTCGTGTTTGAGGAAAAGGACATCATCTCGGTCATAGCTTCGCCTGCAAATGCGAACGCATTTTTCCGAAAGATAGACTATAAGATAAATCAGGTAAAGGACTGCATGATAGCAGGCGGCGGTGATGTCGCTTATTACCTTTGCAGAATACTCAGGAAAGCGGGAATTTCGCTCAAGCTTATCGAAAAAGACCCGAAGCGCTGCGAAATGCTTTGCACGGCGCTCCCCGAAGTCACAGTTATCTGCGGAGATGCCGCAGACCAGCAGATATTGCTCGAAGAGGGACTGGAAAACGCAAATTCCTTTGCCGCTCTCACAAACCTTGACGAAGAAAACATTATGCTCTCCCTTTTCGCAAGGGTAAAGGGCTGCAAAAAACTCGTCACAAAGATAAACCGCATCGACTTTTTCGATGTTATAAAGCAGCTCGACCTCGATTCGATAATCTATCCGAAGAACATCACCTCGGAGCTTATCGTAAGCTATGTCCGCGCGATGAAAAACACTATCGGAAGCAACGTACAGACCGTTTACAGCATCATCAAGGGCAAGGCGGAGGCTGCCGAATTTCTGATAAAGGACACTTCGCCCGTACTCGGAAAGCCGCTTATGGAGCTTAAATTCAAACCGAACGTTCTTGTTGCGGTAATTCTCCGCGGAAACAGAGTTATAATCCCGCGAGGCAGCGATGTCATTGAGAAAAACGATTCTGTCATCGTTGTTTCGGATATCCGTCCGCACGATATTTCCGATATTCTTGACTAACGACTGACAGAGGTATTAGAAATGAATTTTCCGATGATAATTTATATCCTTGGCTGGATATTGATTTTTGAGGCTTTTTTTCTTATAATACCGCTGATAGCGGCGATAGTTTACGGTGAAGCTGCGATAGTTCCGCTGATAATAACGATAGCGGTATGCGCCGCGATAGGCGTTCCGATAACGATGAAAAAGCCGAAAGAGAGCAGCCTGCATTCCCGTGACGGATATGTTATTGTATCGCTCAGCTGGATAGTATTGAGTGCGTTCGGCGCTCTGCCGTTCGTGTTCTCGGGTGCGATACCGAATTATGTTGATGCTCTTTTTGAAACCGTTTCGGGCTTCACAACAACGGGTGCAACGATACTTTCCGATGTTGAAGCCGTGCCGAAGTCGCTGCTTTTGTGGCGAAGCTTTACACACTGGGTCGGCGGAATGGGTGTGCTTGTATTCATTATGGCATTCCTGCCGCTCTCGGGCGGACAAAACCTGCATATTATGAAGGCGGAAAGCCCGGGACCGTCGGTCAGCAAGCTTGTGCCGAGGATAAAAACGACTGCACTGCTTTTGTATTCGATATATCTTGTAATGACGGCGATAGAGTTTATCCTGCTTCTTTTCGGCGGAATGACCGTCTTTGAAGCGATGACCACCGCATTTGCGACTGCAGGAACGGGCGGCTTTGCGGTAAAAAATGACGGACTTGCAGGATATTCCGAGTTTGTGCGAATGGTAGTAACGGTGTTTATGATACTGTTCGGAATAAACTTCAACGTTTATTTCCTTATTCTGAGCAAGAAATTCAAGGACGCGCTGAAAAATTCCGAGGTGTGGTATTTCCTCGGTATAATTGCTGTCGCAACGACGCTCATCACGGTCAATATCAAAAATCTTTTCCCGTCGGTCGGCGCGGCATTCCGCAGTGCGATATTCACCGTTTCGTCCGTGATATCTTCAACGGGCTTTACAGCGGTCGATTTCAACCTCTGGCCTGAGCTTTCACGAACGATAATCGTTCTGATAATGTTCATCGGCGCTTGCACGGGCAGCACGGGCGGTGGAATAAAGGTCTACCGAATAGTTATCCTCTTCAAGAGTATGGGCAAGGAGCTTCACACGCTCATTCACCCGAAGCAGGTCAAGAAGATCCGTATGGATCAGCACGAGATCGAACACGAGGTCATACGCTCGGTAAACGTGTTTATGGTATGCTATATCCTCGTTTTTGTAATTTCGCTGCTTTGCATATCCTTTGAAGATTACGATATGATAACGAACTTCACCGCTGTAACGACGACGATAAACAACATCGGACCGGGACTTGATCTTGTTGGACCGACTGCGAATTTCGGATTCTTTTCACCGTTTTCAAAAATGGTGCTGATATTTGATATGCTCGCAGGCAGACTTGAGCTTTTCCCGATGCTGCTTTTGTTTTCACCGGTTACTTGGAAAAAATAATTGGTAAGCCGTTTTTGACGGTTGTATTTAAATTAAAGGTAAGTTTAAAAGGCACTCTGAAAATGAGTGCCTTTTTCTATTTGACAGCTGTACTTTTTTGAATTATAATACAAACATAAAGTTGCATAAAAATGTACTTTTAGTTAGTGGCAATGCAAGCTTTATTTTGTATAATTAAATATGGAGGCAGAAATTATGGCACGTTTCGGAGATTTTTTGAAAAGCGCAAGAAAAAATGCGGGACTTTCGCAGGAACAACTTGCGGAAAAGATGAATGTTTCGCTGACGGCTGTTCAGAAATGGGAAAGTGGAATATCAAAGCTTCGGATCGATAAGATCAACGACCTCGCATACTATTTTAATATCCCTGCGGAAAGTATCCTTAAAGAAATGCTTGCAGACACAGATAATGACAGAGGCGGAAATTTTCCCGATTTTCTGTTTGATGAAGATACGAACAGAATTGTTTCAAGGCTTCATCTTAATTTGAAACAGCAGGAACTTTTCGGACTTTTATGCGTATATAAAGACGATTTCGGAGATTAGCTCAATACTGATGGCGTGGATTTTGATTTGGAAAGGCTTCCTTATGCTTTTGTAAAAGAAGCAGGAAGCATTCAGCTGATGAACCTTTCAGATGGCTTGAAAGAGGTTCTTTATTATGTAAAAAAGAAGTTTCTTTTAAAGGTTCTTCGGCTATATCCCGAAAAGGAGTTTGACATTTTGAAGCTGCCCAAGCCGCTTATATGCGAGTTCATAGACAGCGGATATTATTTGGGCAAAGGCTTTGAGCCTAATACTGTTCCCGAAGAAGAGCTGAATTTTCGTATAAATATGAGAAAGGCGGAAAAGATCCTGCCGATACTCGATAAAGAGGGCGCGTTGTATCTTACCGATAAGCTACCCGATGCCCCGTGTGTGAAAGATGCAGTTCAGTCGAAAGAGCTTCCGAAAGAATTCTATGAAGCTTACAACGGTGTAAAGGCGGAATATGCTTTTCAGCTTACAGACGGACTTGAAACCGTGACTTCCTGCGAGGTCGATGAAACGCACAGACTTTGCCTTAAAATTAACGAAAAGGGGAAAATGTTATGTCAATGGCTGAAAGAGTAGAAAACAAAAACGAATGGTACAACCGATTTAAGGACGAAGATTTTGAAATGTACAATAAAAGCGGTGAAGCAACGGCTGTACATATTGTTCGTGATATTGTGAGGAGCATAAATACGAGGGAAAAATGGGTAGATGTTGTATCAATGAGCGAAAACGAATACTGCTTTGACGACATACGAAATTTTGATTGGCTGATCGTTGAACTGTTCCCAAGGCTGACACGCCCAAGCTATAAAAAGAGCATTGAGATACTGCCGACAGATGATGTTTTGACGGTGGAGCGAAAAAAATACCTGAATCGGCAGGTTCGCGAAGAAAACAGATATATAACGTGGAAAGCTTCTCACAGCGACATCTCTGTTCACAGAGCAAAAGAGCATCACGGTGAAAGGTTCATAGTTCTCTGCTATCCGAACCGCCGAACAAAGCAAAATGATTACACAGTTACTGCCGTGAGCAGGATAACCTATGAGCAGACCGACTATATTATCGAACACGAAGGATCTTTATCAGAAATAATACGGAAAAATAAAAATCCAACGCTTGATATTCTGATCCCAGGCGAAAAAAATTGGTGCCGCTGAACGCATCAGCCGCTTTTATCATATTATGCCGTCATCAGTGCATCGTTCGGCAAGTTCGCCTGCCACTTCATCAAGGACATCATCGGAAATTTTGATGCCACTGAATTTTTTATTGAGTATTTTCTGAGCATCGTGAAGTCTGTCTGATGATTTTGGGGCGGTTCCGGTATTGTCATCGGGTTCGAGTATGCTTAACTCTTCCCAGTTCTCCTTATTGCCGCTTCGTATTAAATAACTTTTGCCGCCATCGACCGAGCAAGCGCCGCAGGAGCAGCTTTTGCAGTCATGCACGCTCTCCGACACAATGATATCACCTCATTTTAAGCATTTTATTTTGTTTTCAATTATTTTCACTGCAATCCTCCTTATATGACTAAAATATTAATATGTATATAACTATATTTAGACTATTATAACACAATCAGCTTGTTTTGTCACTATATTTTAATGAAATTATCAGAAATAATAAACATTTGTGAAAATACTGTAAAAAAAGTTTATTTTTAAATATTAAATTTATGTAAAAATCATTGAAATATTTTTTCAAAAGTGATAAAATAGGGACAATGCAAAAAAAGCATAGAATATATTATATTTTTAGGAGAGAATCAATTATGAAAAAGAAACTTACAGCGATCCTTGCAATGTGTATGCTTGCAGTAACAATGGCAGCTTGCGGAGGCGGAGATGCTTCCGACGATTATTCCGAACCCGACAGCGCAGCAGCTGCTGACGTTGATGAGGCTGATGATGCGGAGGCTGCTGCCGATGACGGCGAAACAGCTGACAGCAGTACATCCGGCGAATTCACACTTCTCGATGTTACTACCGATATGATAAGCGTAGGCGTTTATGCTGCCGATGAAAACCAGAATGAGCTTGTTTTCTCGATGTTCACAGCTCCTTCGGGCACACCGATGGCTTCACTTTTCGTATACAGCCCTGACGGTTCGGGAGATGTTATCTGCGGAACATACACAGCCGAAACCAATACAGATGAAGACGGTATGAACTGGACACTTCTCACAGTTACCGATGTTTACACATCGCAGGATTTCGAGATCGGCTTTGCTGAGAATGACAGTAATCAGGTGTACATTCTGAATGCAGCAGGTGCTGTTTATGAGGGCAAGTACCTTTCAGCCGATGAAACTGTAACCTATATGGGAACAGCCGTTGCTCTTTTAAGCTAAGTTAAGATACCATTTTTATACTAAATACCAATTAAAAACTATACAAAAAATCCAAAAAACTCATAGCTGTTGAAAACAGGTTTATATGGATTTTGCGCTGATTTTTTGTCTATAGTTTTATTGGTATTTAGTATTATAGTCCTTTCAGGCAAAACCGACTTTATACCGATCTTCGGGTCAGTATAAAGTCGGTTTTGTTTTTGTTGACATAGCTTCGCAATTATTATATACTTATACATATAGTCGAGTTCTCGGAGGGGCAGTATGTATATAAGCTTTGATTATTACAAGATATTTTACTACGCCGCAAAATACGGCAGCATAACCCGTGCGGCGGAGGCACTGATGAACAATCAGTCGAACATTACGCGAACGATAAAAAACCTCGAAAGCGAGCTGAACTGCACTCTTTTTGTACGTTCGAGAAAAGGCGTGACGCTTACTCCCGAGGGCGAGAGGCTCTATGCGCACATCTCCGCCGCCATTGAACAGATACAGGCAGGCGAGGAGGAGATAAGCCTTGAGCGCTCCCTTAACAAAGGTCTTGTTACTATCGGAACGAGCGAGATAGCTCTGCGGTGTTTTCTTCTGCCCGTGCTGAATGAATATCGTCAGAAATATCCGGGAGTTCGTTTAAGGCTGTTCAATCACTCCACGCCGCAGGCACTTTCGGCGCTCAATGACGGGCTTGCGGATATTGCCGTTGTCACAACGCCCACGGGTGAAATGAATTCGCTTGCTTCATCGGAAATTATGGATATAAAAGAAACCGCCGTCTGCGGAACAGCATTTTCGGAGCTTGCGGAAAGAGAGCTTTCAATCTCGGAGATATCAAAAATGCCGCTTATTTCCCTCGGCAGGCAGACAAAGACATACGAACTTTATTCCGAGTGGTTCGGTCATCACGGCTGCGTATTTTCGCCCGATATCGAAGCCGCAACGGCTGACCAGATACTCCCGATGGTGAAAAACAACCTCGGGATAGGCTTTGTCCCCGAAGAATTCCTCGCCGAATATCCGACAGAGCAGGGTATTCTGCGACTCTCGCTGACGGAGAAAGTGCCGCACAGAAAGGTCTGTTTTGTAAAGCGAAAAAAACATTCTCTCAGCATCGCCGCGAGGGAAATGGAGAGAATGATTTTGGGGAGAAGTGAGGGGAATGTACATCAGTAAATTCAATAATTTTTATGTCTATAATATAAAGGTCACCTCAAAAAACCACCGGCTAAAGCATAGCACTTCATCTGACTGCGCATCTGAGGCACTATGGTTTTTAGAGCCGACCATATTATGATTCAATAAATAATGGGGTTCTCTAAAAACCGGAACACGAGCAAATTTTCGTTGGGACTTTGCGCAACTTCAAGGCAGCGAAACGCAGTATAATACTACGGAATATATTCCGAATGTATTTCAAGTTTTGCTAACGCAGAAGATGCGCAAAGTCGTAGAAAATTTGCCGTGAGGGAGGTTTTTAGAGGTTCCCTAATGTTAAGGCAGTGCTTAATGATTCCGGAAAGGTGATTACGGTGACATATGGTAGATAAGTATAAATTAGAGGGGATAATTGATAAAATGAAAAGATCAACAAATTCTTTGTATTGTTATTCCAATTTAGTAGCTGACTTGGAACTAATTCCAAGTCAGTGTAACGAAATTAATACTAAGGAATTATACAATGAATTTTTTAGTATATGGAATGATATGGAGATAGTTAATGCGTGTGCATTAGATGAATGGGAAGAATGTGGAGCCCTCCAAAATGAGATATTTACTGAAATATGGTCAAAAAAATATCAAGAAGAGGCTGTATCTCTTGTGAATAAGATGATACTTTTTTTAAATAGAATTAATGATTGTTAATTCTGACAATTATTATTGGATCGTTTGTACCCGTCAAACCCACCCCCGACCATAAAAACCAAGCCCTCCGCCGAAATCAATCAGCGGAGGGCGTTTTATTCATATTACCCATTCCAAGGCATAACAGGCACATCGGAGGTCAGCAGTCTGAAAAAATAATCCTCAACATTCAGACCGTTAGCGCAGGCAGTAACAGCCAGAGAATATATCAAAGCACTTGCTCTTGCTCCGTTCTGAGTGTTGGAGAACAGCCCTATGAAAAAAAGTCTGTAAAAATCGAAAGAACTGTGGTAAAATAGAAATAACACAGGAGGACGAAATTTTATGGGAAGAAGAAAACGAGAGCTAATGAGCGAGGGCAAGAGGAACATCATAGCAGGCCTGCTGCAGGAGTATGATATCAGGACAGCGAAGGATATTTCAGGCATTGAACAGAAGATAATCTCACTGTATGCAAAAGGTATGACGACCCGTCAGATAAGCGAAACTATTGAGGATATTTACGGCTTTTAAGTAAGTGACGGAATGGTGTCGGATATTACCGACAGGCTGCTCCCACAGATAGAAGAGTGGCAGAATCGCCCTTTTGATAAAGTATATCCTGTCGTGTTCATAGATGCGGTTCATTTTTCTGTCCGTGACAACGGTCAGATAAAAAAACTTGCGGCTTATGTTATCCTTGCAGTAATACTAATTTTTAATCAAAGTGTAGATTCATTTCTGCGGAAAGCCCCGCATACTGCTTCAGATAATCAAGCTCGCTCATATTTCCTGTATCATAAGCAGTTTTCAGAATATCAAGCTTATCCGCAAGCACCGAGTTATACTCCCTGTTGGAAAGATATTCTGCATAAGCCTGCTCATAGCTTGAAACCATTTCTGTTATCTGCGACTTGTATTCATTTTCCTTTATCTCGAAATTCAGCTTGTCGATCTCATAGGAATTGCTGTAGGATTTGTATGTATCGCTGTCCTTGCCGTAAATGCTTTCGATTTCTTCAAGATAATCTTTATCAAAATCTATACTTTTTCTTTGCTTTTTTAACTCAAAGCTGTTTTTGGAGAAATCTTTGTAAAGCTTGTCCGCATCAAAATCCCGATAATCTATGCTTTTCGGCAATTCACATTTTACAGAAAATTTTTCTGTATTCTCATATTGATTCAGAAAATCCGCTATTTCTCTTGTTTTGCTTTGGGCAGATTTTTCTGCTGCCGATAACTCGTTTTCAGCCATTTGCAGATTGATCTGAGCAAGCTTACAGTCCGTTTCCGTTGACTGTCTGTTTTCAAGCTTAATCGCTTCAACTTCTGCATATTTTTTTAAATAATCAACATTTGCTTGCAGGATACCGACCTGTTTTTCCAAGCCGCAAAGCTCATAATATTTCGATTTCAGTGCAAGATCGGTGAGCTTTCTGTCAAGCTCCTCCTTGTCTTCATCGTAGTATTCAAACTCCATATTTGCAAGCTCGGACTCCTTTTTAAGCTCGGCAATTTTCAGCTTGTACTCATAATATTTGCTGTCACTCTGAGATGTTTTTTTCAGCATCTGCTCATAATATTTCAATTCATATTCTGTATTATCGGCGTTTATCTCCGCATTTTCCTTTTCATATTCATAGATTTTATAGGAGTAGGTATTCTTTTTGGCAAATTTCTGCAAAGCTTCAAGATTCATATCTGCACTCAGCATTTTTCCCACAGCAGCCGCAGTAACCGACAGCGACATTACCGCTGCGATTGATAACGCACACGCAATAATTTTCTTCCTCATATCCAATTCCTCAATCATCAATAAAGTCCAGCTTTTCAAGAAGCCACCAAATAATTTTTCTCTGCTTTGTAACAACCCTTGCTTCGCATTCCATACCCGAAACAAGTTCAAGTCCAAGGGTGTCATCAATGCTCACCTCTACAACATAATATGACATTCCGTTTTCGCTTGAACGAACATCGGCAGAAATACTTTTTACTGTTCCCGCAAGCTCTCCGTACTCCTGATAAGGATATGCAGCAAATCGCAGACGAACCTTCTGACCTATTTCTGTTTCGCTTATATCGGCAGATGAAAGATACATCGTAAGCTTGTATGCCCCATCAGTATCGGGAACTATAGTTGCGATAGCCTGACCGCTCTGAACAAGATCGGCTGTGCTTAAATCGGAGTACATATTTATCGTTCCGTCAATTGGTGCAATTACCTCGGCGTTTTTGATATTAAGCTCTATATCAGCGATCTGCTTTTCGATAGAAATAATACTTGTCTCATTGGATTTTATGCTGTCCGCAATTCCCGACAACATTTCAAGCTTCATATTTTCCGCAGCAAGCTGTTCATCGTGGCTTATCTCCGAATATGATGATAAGCTTTGATTCTGACTTTTTAAGCTGTATTCCAGATCGGAAATATTCTTTTCCGTCGCTGTGACTTTCTGCTCAATATTAAGCTTAAACTCACTTATGTACTTGTCCTTTTCAAGCTTTGCATTTTCAAGGCTGCGGCATATGCTGTCATACTCGGACTGGGAAATTCCGCCTGCCTTGAACAGCGGTTCTGCATTTTCTTTATCTGATTTTTTCTGATTTATATTGACATCATATGCATTTATAGCGGCTGTATAATCGGCATACTGCATAGCATATACGCTTGATTTTTCTTCAAACATATCCGAATTTGCTTCAACAGAGCTTTTCAGCGTTTCAAGTCCCGACAGCTCTTCACGATATATTGCAAGCTGACTTTTTATGCTTTCAGCGGAGATGACAGCGCTGTCGGCTGCATTGTCTGTATCGGCAGAGGTATTTTTATATTGCTCGGAAAGGCTCTGCAAATCTGAAATGTATTTCTCATATTTCAGATAATATGACGATTCATCAGGATTGCTTATGTCAAATAGATTTTCTTCGCTCAAAATGCTTTCTTCAAGCTTTTTAAGATTAAGGTTTTCCGTTTCAATGCGCTGTTTTTCCTTGGAATATGCTGACAGAGTCTGCTCCTGATCTGTTGTATCTATCTTAAAAAGCAGATCGCCCTTTTTAACATAGTCGCCCTCGGAAATATTCAGCGTTTCAACACGTCCGGTCATAAGGCTGCTGATAGTGCTGACACTTTCGCCCGGACGGACAACTCCGCTTGCCTTAATAAAATAGTCGATCTCACCGATACAGCACCACGCCAGAGCAACCGCAAGCAGCAAAACAAGTATCCAAGTAAATATGGGCATTCCCTTATTCGGCTTTTCGTGAAGCATTTCTACGCTGTCCGTTATCTCATTCATCGGCAGTATTATTTCCTTTGTCATTTTCATCTTCCTTTATAAGTTCAAGTGTTTTTATGAGCACATTGTCCCATTTGAGGCGGTTTTCGTAAGTGTATGGGTCTTCACCGTTTTCAATAAGTTCCTGCTGTATAAAATAATTTTCAATAGATAATTCAGAATAAATATCTGGTGAAGTACCATAAACTGAATTATCAGTTCCATCATTATTATTTGCTTGACAAGGTGTATATGTAAACAAAATTCTACTATTAGGCAAGCATCCCATAGTGTATGTTCCTGTTAATCCTTCTCCACCTGTATTTGTACCTACAACAACTCCTATATTATTACTTTTTATAACATTTGTAAAATTATCGGCAGCAGAACCTGTTTTTGAAGAGACAAGTAAATATAATTTAGGAGGATTAATAATATTTCCACCATTATACTTAGTGGTATCAATTATTATCAAATCTTTATTATCTTCACTAAAGGTATATGAGTACCCATATCCAGCTTTATCTTCATGAAACGCATTAAAAAATTTCTTATTTGTTTTTGTGTTAAACATTCTACATTCTGTTTTTTGTTCAATATCAGTGTTTGATATATATTTATAGACAAAATTATTTGCAAATTCTATTGTACCTCCGGGATTATCTCTGATATCAATAATTACATTAGCACAGTTTGAAATCAACTGCATACCTTGAGCAACTTCTATTGTATTTACCCCAAAACTATTAATGTTAATATATCCGATATTATCTGAAACAAAAGTAGTTATATGCGGTTCTGTAATATTTTGATTGTCAAAATAACTATAATACCATGCAGATGTTTCAAGCGTTTCAGAAGTATAGAATTTATAATTTGATAATTTACCTTCTATGTCTGTAACACCTAAATCTACTGCTTCACCGATAGGTGATGTGCTGAATACCAGATAAGGACGATAACTTTTATGTTTTATCGAGTCATATGTTATTTTCCAACATGAAGTGTTGTTTAAGATATACTCATCAATTGACATACCGTTAATTGTTTCAATAAAGACTTTATCAATTAACACTGAATTTTCAGAATAACTAAGCACATATCTCCCGTCAATATATTTAAACCATATTGTATCATTTATATTTAAATTTGAACATTCATTTTTCATAATATTTAACCAGTAGTCTGTATAACCATTTATATTTGTTATTTTTACAATATCATTGCTATTATAAAATCCTCTATGTGTATATTCATCTGTTACCGGGAAATTAATCCTTGCATGAAAACTTGGGATATCATTGATAATTGCATGTATTAAACAATAAAATTCATAATCTGTTTTGGTCTGTTTTATTTTATCAATATAGTATTGTTTTTTTTCTTTAAAATTTATTGAAAAAACCTCTGAATACTCATCAAGGTTTCTATATTCCTCAATTATCACATTATACAAATATTCAAAATCTTCAATTTTTTCTTGTTCTGTAAGATTAATTGAATTAATGTGCTCATATGTCTGTTTATCAGAATTAATAATAAAAAAAAACACACAAAAATTGGCTATTGTAATAATTAGAAGCAACGCAATGATAATATAATGACGTAAAGACTTTTTGTTCATAATGACATCAACTCCAATATAAAATAATGCAGCACTACATATTTAATATATATCATTACGTAGTGCTGCACGGATCATATTTATCCTACACGCGGCTCATGACCATATTGCATAATATACTGATTAACAGCATCATTTGCTTTTCGTTCTGCTGCTCCAGCCATTGCACCTGCAATTGCCGCTGTTCCAACAGCTATTAAACTGGCTACACCTGTGATCGCAAGACAAGTAATAACACATGCAGTTGAAATTATAACACCTCCCTCCGTCTCCATAACCTCACGCTCATCGAGTTCTGTAAAAGCTCCCATAGACAATGTTTTTTCCATAGTTTTCAAGTCCTTTCATATAAAATTATATATTCAAAACCCGCATAAAATCAGCAGCAATGTGCACCTTGCTGCTGTATTTAACCAACGACTACTTCTTTTTATTTGCGAAAGTGTTTATACATGTTATAACTGAAGTAAGAAGCAATGAATAAATGAATCCTTTTATCCAATGACCGGAAGTAAGTCCAATAATAACAGTTGAAACTACAGTTGCAATAAGAATAGTTATAATTTTAGTCTTCATAATTAAAAACCAAGTATTGAAAAAGATACTGTAGCTTTACCGCTTGCAACATCGCCTACCGCTGTACCAATGGTTCCTGTAACCGCCCCGCCATATGCACCTAAAGCCGCTCCGACAGGTCCGCTGATTGAACCGGCAATTCCACCGCCGACTGCACCTCCGGCAATCCATCCTACTGCTGTGATTTCATCAACAGGATTGCTATAATTGATTTTTATTCCGCAAAACCGTGTAACAGGAATATAGTACCCCCCCTGCATATTTATTATTTCTTGCTTATCCAGCTCCGTAAAAGCTCCCATAGATAATGCTTTTTTCATTATTTTTACTCCTTTGTCTTAAAATAAGTATATTTCAAACCCGCATAAAAATCAATAGCAATGTACACCTTGCAAATGGTTTATGCGGAGATTTGACATTTTATATCACAGCCGGCAGAACTGCAACAGCTTGATTATTCTGCGGCAGCTGCTCTTTCCAAAGCTCATAGTAAAATCCACCCTTATCCATAAGATCAAAATGATTTCCGCTTTCGATGATCTGTCCTTTATCCATAACATAGATTTTATCACACTTCATTATTGTGCTTAAACGGTGAGCAATGATTATAGTTGTAATTCCGTCCGTAGTTTCGTTTATCGTGTTTTCAATTGCCCGTTCGGTAATGCTGTCAAGATTGCTTGTTGCTTCGTCCATAATGAGAATATCAGGCTTTTTGAGCAGTGCTCTTGCAATTGCAAGTCTTTGCCGCTGACCGCCCGAAAGATTTGTACCGTTCTCTCCGAGCATCGTTTCAAATCTCATTGGAAGTTCATTAATAAAATCAAAGCACCTTGTCATTTTTGTAACACGGATAACCTTCTCCATATCGGGATTATCCATTCCAAGGGTGAGATTTTCAAGGATAGTTCCCGAAAACAAAAAGGTTTCCTGCGAAATATATGCGATTTTATCTCTGAGTGTTTCAAGGTCAATATCCTTGAGGTTATAGTTATTAAGGATAATTTCACCATTTTCTGCCTGATAGAAATTCATCAGCAGCTTTACAAGAGTTGTTTTGCCCGAACCGCTTTCGCCGACAAGCGCAATTTTCTCGCCTTGCTTAATATTAAGGTCAATATTGTTCAGAACAAGTCTTCTTGTGCCGTAACGAAAATCAATATTCTGAAGCTGAATATCACCTTTCAGCGTTTGGGGAACTATCTTCTGAACCGCTGTATTTTCTATCGGCGCATCAAGCACTTCTCCAAGACGTTCAGCCGCAACAATGGCGGTCTGCATCATAGGCTGAAGATCAATAAGATTTTTTACAGGAGTAAGAAAATATCCGAGCAGTGCGTTGAATGTGATAAGCTCACCAAGCGTTATCTCTCCCTTTATGACCTTGTATGCACCAAGCCAGAGGATTGCCGCACCGCCTGCCATTGAGAGAAATCCGCTTAACGAACCGGAAAGATTATTGAGCCAGCCGTTTTTGAAGATGCTCCGCATAAACTTAACGAATTTTTTTTCCGTTTCAATTCCTGCACTTCTTTCTGCATTGTATGCTTTTACCGTTTCAATTCCATTGAGGGATTCCACAAGATACGAAGTAAGCTGGGAGTTGTCCTCCATAACCTTGCGGTTGATGTTTTTCAGCGGCTTGTTGAACGCAAAAACTATCACCGCATAAAGCAGAATGATGATAAATGCAATTCCGAACATAGACGAATTCTGCATATACAGAATAATGCCGCCGATTATCGCCATAAGCGTATCGATCATAATCGTAAGAGTCGCACCCGAGATCGCATCACGAACCCTTGAAGCGTCGGTAAAGCGTGAAACGATCTCACCAACCTTTCTGCTGCCGAAAAAGTTCATTGGCAGTTTTAACACATGACGGTAATATCCAAGAATAAGAGAAATGTCAAGCCGCTGACTGAGATACAGCATCATATGAGAGCGAAAAGCACCCAAAAGCGTTTGGAAAAGGTAAAGCAATATCACACCGACCGAAACAACGTGCAAGGTTTTTTCAAGTCCATTAGGTACAATATCGTCCATCATAACCTTAAAATAGAAAGAAGCCCCCACACCGAGAATTGTGTACACAAGAGAAGCAAGAAAGATATCAAACAACAGCTTTTTCTGCGGCAAAAGCATTTTGAAAAAGCGTGAAAGTGTGCTTTCCGTTTCATCACCCTTTTCAAACTGCTCTGAGGGGACGAGAAGGATTAAAATGCCCGTCCACTGCTTGAAAAACTCTTCGGGAGTGTACTTGACAATTCCCTTTGCCGGGTCGGCAACAACGACATGCTTTTTTGTGATCTTATGTATTACCACATAATGCAAAAGTGCCCCGTCTACGATCACATGAGCAATCGCAGGCAGGGGAAATTCGCTGAAAAAAGCATTTTGGTCGCCCTTTACGGCTTTGGCGGTGAAGCCAAGCTTTTCGGCAGCCTTTATCATTCCCGCGGCGTTTGTGCCCTGCTTGTCTGTGCCTGCGACCTCTCTGATTTTCGAGATAGGCATTTTCAGACCGTACTGCTTGCTTACAGTAGCAATACAGGCTGCTCCGCAGTCGGTTATGTCGTGTTGTTTTATGCAATAGTGTTTCATAAAATCATTCCTTTAATATTTATATAAATAGCAGCATTTTAATTATATGTAATATAATAAAAAAACATATTACACCAATAAATGTGCTGATTAATATAACCCGTATTTGATTCTTTTTCCTTTTTTATAAAATATATAATCTAAAGCTTTCATGGTAAAAAGGATTAAAAACAAGTCAAAAAAACGCAAAAACATTTATAAATTTTTCATATATATTCAAAACAGTTATGCAAAGTAAATAACCTGTGTTATAGTGCTAATTATCATTTCGATTTTTAGGCATATAATTATTTGGGGGATTTTAATTCAAGCACAAAACATATAATAACTACGATAAGTGTAAATAGATCTATCAGGAATGGGATAATCAATAATGGAATATTATTAGTTATTGTACATATTCCTAACATAATTGTAGTAAACAAACACATAGTGATACAAAAAATATATGTTTTCTTCTTTTTGCGTTCACAATTATTTCCTCCTATAAAATACTTATTTGTTCAATGGCTTAAACAATGAAGCCATTGAACAAATGTTGTGTATAATGAAACTATACATTATTAGCGATAGTGGCTATACCAGCGCCTATTGCTGCTATGCCACCACCGATACATGCTCCTCCTGCAAATTTTGTCAAAGTTGTAGGCTCAGGAACGCCACAAAGAGCAATTCCTCCAACAATAGATGAAATTCCTCCAACAATAGTAGCAACACCACCAACTACTCCCCAAAATGTTCCACCATCAATAGCATAAAGCTCATAATCAGTTAGTCTGCAGAAGCTGTTATTAATTCCTATTTCCATATTACATCCTCCAATTTATTTGCATGCATAATCTAACATAGCGGATCCTGCTGCAACCATTGTTGAAGCAGCTGTGATACCCGCACATATACCTACTAAGGGGGTGCCAACAACGCTACCTCCAATTCCTGCAGCTATACCAATAACAGGTGTAAACCCCATACAAATTATGCCACCAAAAGCAGCTAATGCCTGTGACATTCCTCCACCATCAACCATCATCATTTCCTGCTCATTCAGCTCGCAAAAGCCAAAACTGTTTGTCATAGTAAGTTCCATAACTATGTACCTCCTAAATTTTTAAAATTCTTTTAGTTTATATCATCAACATCAATCAAATATTGTCTGCGCACAACATATATTCAAACAATGCGATAATCATATTGACAATTCTGTCTGTGATAATATCATACCACTAATTCCATATTTTTGTGTCAAAATTAAAGTGAATGGTCGTTTTAGATCTGTGAATGATAATTATTTATCCTTTTTATATGCCATAAGCTCCTTCGGAACTTCAGGTTCATGAAAAAAGAATCTGCAATATGGGTTAATGGCAAAAACATTGATTGCAAATGCACAAGCTGCAAGGGTACTTCCGTATTTAATAATAATATTTTTTACTTTTTTCATGGTATATACCACCTTTCCTCTTTTTATGATAATATAGTAACACGTTATCAGCGTTTTGTGTCAAAATTTGTCTGAACGGTCGTTTTAGAGGGCTGAATGGTAGTTTTGGGAGCTTTTTTGTACTTTATAAACCCTGCAATCATAGAAACAACTGCCGCAGTAAGGCTTTCGAGAATAACAAATGCATATACAATTTTACAGTTCATCATAACGAGAATTGCTGTTAGGTAAATCAGACTCAGTGCAATTGAAATTCGGCGATTCTTAATCTTTCCCTTGGCGATAAATGGTTTATTGGGACTTACAACAGGCGATAGGATTATAATTGTCGCCAAATCAAATACACATACGAAAGCAAATACATATGATGGAGCGACCAAAACAAAATCATAAGTAAGAATAACCGCCAAATATACTGCCATTGAAAGCAGATAGCATTTGCCTGCCGTTTCACAATGATAACCTCCTGCCGTACTTCGCAGAGGAATAAAAACCGACATAAAAAATAATGCTGCGACAATTTTTCCGAGCAATGCACCAATAATAAGTGTTGTAATAAGATTTGCTGTCATTTCGATCAATGTCCCGAAGCAATACAGATACAAATTTCGTTCTTCCATTTTAATTATTTTTCCTTCAATCAGAGTGTCCGTTATAAATGCACTCATTTTATCAAACAAAAATGCCACCCCCGATAATGATTTATTATCAAGGATAGCATATTTTTAGTATGTATTGTATTTTTTTATGCGAATGGTCGTATTAGAGCGATGAACGGTATCTAAATCGGAAAAATCAAAGTTGCTTCACAAGATGATTCTCTGCGTTCTATTGTAAATACTCCTCCGTATTTTTCGGAAATTGCCTTTACATTGCTTATTCCGTAACCGTGAAGCAGTTTGTCTTTCTTATCCGTCTTGAAGTCTATTCCTTTCATTCTTTCTGCCGAATTTTCAATATGAATTACCATAGAGTTGTCACCTGTAACAATAGAAACGGAAATTATTCTGTCATCAGGATTTGACACCTTCTTGCAGGCTTCAACTGCGTTATCAAGCAGATTTCCCAAAGCAACACACAAGTCATACCGTTCTATGCAGATTCGTTCTTTTTCAATCTTTATATCGCTTTTGAAGGTAATGTTATTAGCTTCTGCAATATTAAGAGAATTGCTGACAAGTGCGTCTATCGGCAGAAATCCTGTATTTATGCGCTTATATGATTTATCAATATGTTCTATCGCTGTTCCGATGTAACGTTTGGCTTCATCAAATTCACGGAGTTCAACACATTCATTAAGATAAACAAGATGTTTGTTTGTATCATGGATAACACTGCTTATGCTTCTGAACGACTGGGAAGCTTGTTCGTATTTTTGCTCCTGAAAGGCAAACTGCTGTTCCATTCGGGCTTGCTTTTCACGAATTTCGGTAGCGTCAATTATATTTTCAAGCAGGTAATATACAATGATATTTATTATCATAAGTCCAGCCGCTGCAAAGCATATTCCAACAGTAGCGTTGGGTTCGCCCGTATCAAACTCAAATGAAATTGTAATTATGGTTGCTATGCTTATTAATGGAGTTATGATAAAGCATAAGTAATCTTTGAATTTTACAATTTGAGTATTTTTCTTAATAATTAATGTAACTATAACTGTAATTACAAAGATAATCAACTTTGAAAGCAATAGACTATAGTATTGTAAATCTTCTTCTGACATATTTTTCATTGTAGATATAATTATTCCGTAGCTAATCAATTCTGAAATCATTCCGAAAACTATATTTGATAATGCCGAAAAAACACGAATAATCCATTTTGATTTATATAATAGTGTTAGACCGAAAAAGATAGCAAATGACATTATAGAGTAAAATAACCCTGCATATCCAAATTGACTTAATGCCATACCTATTCCAAATGCTAAGACAAAAATAACATAAAATAAAACTTTATTGACTCTTATATTCTTATTGCCCAAACACGTTTTATAAAACAGCATGGTTGTGAACATATCAAATGCTGTTCCGAGAACAGCAAGTATGGTTTGAACCGTATCACTCATTATCTTTTATACCTCATTACCATATATTTTGAAAAAGCCTCTTTTATTTCTGAAAGCTTACGTCTGCTTACAGGTACGATTTTTCCTGTTGAAAATTCCAGCGAATCAGCATTGAACTTTCTGATATACTTCATATTTGCAATGCATGAACGATGAATACTGATAAAATATTTGTCTGCAAGCCCATTTTCAAAATCTGTAAGCTTACCCTTGATTATAATCTCATCTTTATTGGTTGTAATAATTACGCCTGCTTTTTTATCGGATTCAATACACACAATGTCGTCAAGATGGAGTATAATTTCTCCACTTTTCTGAGAAATTACAGTAATGTTTGTTTCCAATTCTCCGATATAGGGAAGCATTTTTTCAAGCTTCTGTTCAAAAAGCTCATATGAAATCGGTTTGGTTAAATATTGTGAAGCCTGAACATCAAAGCTGTCCTGCATATATTCGGGAAAGCTGGTAATAAAAGCAATAAGTACATTTCTGTCGGGAATTCGGCGTATTTCTTCGGCGGTTTCAATGCCATTCCGCCCCGGCATTTCCATATCAAGAAACAGTATATCAAACGGAGATTTTTCATTATAATACTTTTTTAAAAGCTCATTACCGCTTGTAAAACGTTCTATCTGAAATTCTGTGTCAGTTTTTATTGAAAATCTGGTAAGATAGTCAGAAATATTTTTTATCTGACTTATCTCATCATCGCATATCGCTACTCTGTATAACATTGATTCACCCCTTTGATTAATATACCATTATTTTAGCATATATAAAAATGGTTTGCAATACCATTCATTGCTCTAAAACAGCCATTCAAACTTGAATTTTATATTTATAACGATTTTGTCCCCACAAAATCAATGCTTGCTAAAATCAAGCGTAATTCTCCCGAGTTGAAAGCCGTTTCTGTTCTCTCAGGTTGAAAAAATATTCTCACAAGTTGAAACCCACGCAAATACGTCATTACAATAGAATATCCACAAAAAATGAAGTTTCGAAGGCAGATACAGCCTTTGGAGCTTCATTTTTTATGCCCAAATAAAGAAAGTGACAGCATTTTCATAATAAATGACGTCAGCGTTTATCGTCAAGTGACAGCAAAATCGTCCGTTTTGCTGTCAGAAACATAGCTTAAAGCAGTGCGAAAACGAAAAATGACATCAAAATCAAAGAAATAACACCTCTGTGACGTCAATTTTATGTCAAACAGACGTCAAATGTAGAAATCGGAACTGATATATAATTGAAATCAGGATAAAGAACGTCATTTCAATCAGAAATGACGTCACCATATCCCAAGATGCTCATTTTTGGCCAAATGTGACTCTTAACGTATTCAATATATATGACGAAAAGCGGAGGTGTAAAATGCCGGAAAGATACAAACCCGATGAAGCTGCACACAGCGTAACTGTCGGAAAGACAATCTTTATTGTAAGCTCATTTACAGACACACAGACAACTGTTACAGCGGAGGAGCTTATCATAAAAATGCTTAAATCAAAAGTCGCAGAAGCTGCAAAGGAGGAGAAAACAGCATGATTCCTTACAATAATTCTATCATCGTTCCCGTGGATACTGGCTACGGGAATATCAAAAACTCACTGCACTCATTCCCCACGGGAATCACAGCATACAAGACCAAGCCCATATTTGAGGGCAGGATACTTCATATCGGAGAAATGTATTACCGCATTGGCGAGGGTCACAAGGAGTATATTCCCGACAAAACCGTTGACGAAGAATTTCGTCTGCTGACCATTGCCGCAATTTGTGACGAATGCATAAACTGCGGCTTTTATGAAGGCAACATCTATCTTGCGGTAGGCTGTCCCACAGCAATGCTCAAAGCTCAACGTGAAGGCACGAGAGAGTATTTTATGAGCAGTCCCCATATCGACTGCGAGTACAATAACGTTCATTATCATCTCACCATAGTCGGCTGCTTTGTTTATCCCCAGGGATATGCAGCGGTCACGGAATATCTTCACAATATGACAGGCGTGAATATGGTTGTTGACATCGGAAACGGCACGGCGAACATTTTGCAGATCAACAATAAAAAGCCAATTGAAGAAAAATGTGTTACCGAAAAGCTTGGCGTGAATCAGTATATGATAGCCGTGCAGAAAGCTGTAATGGCTGCATACGGCAAGAAGATTGATCCCGAAGTAGTTGAGCTTTTTATCCGAAACGGAGATACAAACGCTTCCGACAATTACAAAAATATTTTCCGTGAAGAAGCCGAGAAATACTGTCGGAAGATTTTCGATGCCCTTTACAGATGTGAATATGACCCCGATTTTATGAAGCTGTATGTCTGCGGCGGCGGTGTTAAGCTTATCAGACGTTTCGGAAAATACAATTCCGACAGGGTGATTTTCATTGATGATATCTGCGCTACGGCAAAAGGCTATCAGCAGTTTGCACTGAAATCCCTTAAAGCTTTGGAAAAGAGGGCAGAGCAATGAAGCAGATGAAAAGGATAACGCTCAGGCTCTTTTTGGAAAAATCCGAAGATAAGGCGATTTTAGATTTTCTCGAACACATTGACAAGGCAAAATATCATACCGTTAATAATGCGATAAAAACCATTTTGTATTCGGCTATTAGCGGTACTGATAGTAATTCTGAAAAAGCAACTTCTAAAGTGGATATGAAAGATATCATTGCAGTTATCCGCACAACTCTGGAAGCGGAGATTCCTAAACTGATTTCTGTTTTCGGTTCAAGTAATCATACGAAAATTGAGCAGGACAACACGTCCGTGGAAAAATCGGACGATACTCTTGACGATGACGACATAGACATGGATTTTATCGGAGGCTGATGCTATGACTATCAAGGAATATTGCGAAAAGTACGATCAGAAATTTCAGACGGTGTATAAAAAAATAGCACATCATAAACACTCCGAGCTTGAAGGTCATGTCACGCTAAGTAAGGGCAAAAGTATGGAAATTGATGATTTTGCAGTTGATTTTCTTCTTCCGACTCAGGTAAAGATCATTCAGGCTATTGAGGAATGCGAGGGCATTGTCCGTGAAAATAACGACTTAAAAGACAAGCTGTATTCAGCTGAAACCATTGCAGAGCAGACGGATAAGCAGCTTTCTAAGGCTCTTGTGGATAATAAAAATCTGCTTTCCGAAATTGTTCGTTTTAAAAGCAGCTTATCAGAAAAGGACAAGAAAATCTACGAACTTTCAGAACAGCTTGAAACAGAACGGAACTCATCAGAGCAGACTATCAGAGAGCTTAAAAGGCGTATTTTAGAGCTGAACGAGGACAACAGGCTTCTTACGGAAAGGTTAGAAGCTGTACCAAAAATTTTCAGAAAAAATCAGTAGTATTTCGCTATTCTCTGTGGGAGAAAGGATATTCGCATCGGGAGAAAAACAAGTCCTTTCAACCACAGAGAATTATGGGTAGATTTAGCAAGCATTGATTTTGTGGGGACAAATCCCATAGCGAAAGGAGCTTTATGAATAGAGATGACTTTATCAAGATAATGGTTACGGCTGATGAAATGGTGAAACCTATGTTAGGGTGGGCACGACAATAATTATTCCTATTGATTATTGAGAAAAGAAAGATCAATTGTACTTCCTTTCATATTTTCAATTGTATTCTGAATTTTTGAAATGTCAGAAAATGCGAAGTAATTATTACAGTTTGAAAATAACAGCGAATTCAAGAAACATACATCCTGTGTAGACAGTTGTTTTATTTCAATAGTATATTCATTTTGCATTCGACCAATAGGCTTAATTTTTGGCGGTTCAATAATCTCTGAACTTCCAAAACCTAATGCAGATGATATGTTGGGAGCTTCTTCGGGAAAAATAATATGATAAGGTGACCCCTTAGTACATAGTTTAAAAAATGCACTCATATTTATAATTGCCATATTTCTTGTTATTGGAAATACAGAATAATCATGCGGAGTAATCATTTGTGCTATCTGAAAAAGCATAGGGTCATTTGTTTTTATAGCTAAATCAAGCACCGCATTTAATTTTTTAATATGAATGGTACCGGAATATCCTGCCCAGCCGCTGTCCGGTATTATAAAGTCTTCTTTACAGTTGTTTGTTTTTACTGCAATCGTATAAGAATTAAATATATCTCTAACATAGGCAAATAGTTGAATATTTGAATCCTTTGCTCCAAATGAAATATATTTAAAAGCATCTTCACGTTTGCTGCATTGCAGAATTTTATATATATTATCGTAAAAATCACCTAAAATAATATCCCGTTCGTGATCTGACATATGTAAAAGCACCTGATCTTTTTCAAGCTCACTGCTTCGATATCTCAAAACAGTAATCATTAAGTACTTTTTGAGAATAAACATTTCATCAGGCGATAGGGAAAACTTATATTTACTGACAGCAAGCTTATTGTTCAGTAAATTTGCAAACTGTGATTCAACATGCCTGCATAATTCACACTCTAAATATTCAGGATAATATTCCTTTTCAGAAAACACTGATTTTGTATTTCGGCTTTCGACTTTTTTATTTTTCAAATCACAATATTGGATTTTTTCAGTATTCAAAAAATGTCTAAGAATAAACTGAGGAATATAATGGCTGTTTATCATTTTCTTCTTTCCTTCCTTATTATTTAATTATTGTGATACTGCATTTGCTTTGCGGCTGCAATTTTTCTTGCTGATAGTTCATCGTAGCAGCCGAGAGCGAAATATTCCGCAAAGGCAAGGTTGTATTTCTTTACCGCCAGCGGATAATTTCCCGACAGAATATATGCGGCTCCGAGGTCAAAAAGCAATGCCGCATGATTATTGGAGCAGCAGCCTTCTGTCGCAAACTCGCATTCTTTGAGGACTTCAATAGCCTTGGTTACTCTTGAATTTTCGGAAAGTGTAGCGGCATAATTTCTTGCAATGGTGATGAAATCATTATTATAGGCTCGTGTCAGCTTAATGAAAAGGTAAGCCTCATCCATAAACTCTAAGCCACGTTCGTTTTCCTTGTTTTCGATGTAAAGCAAACCGAGATTCATATTTATGTTTGCAAACAGAATCGGATTTAATTTCTCATCGCACACAGACAGAGCCTTATTCATCATGCTGATAGATTTTGCAAGTTTCTCATTTCTGTTTATAGGCAGCATTGCCTTATTATTCAGAAGCAATGCACGATTATTGACAGTGCCAAGTGTTTTGTCGGAAAGCAGATGTTCTGTTTCAAAAACGATGTGTTCCATGAGGTTATACTCGTGGTAGTTATCATGAAATATGTATGCGGCTTCGAGAAAACTCAGATATGAATTGCTGTCGGTGCTGCCGATATATTTCATTACATTTCTGATAAAACATATCGCATACAAGGTCAAGTTGAGAATATGCTCTTTCTCTGTTCTTTTTGGTGTGCATATTCTCTCGGCAGTTCTCAATTATTATGTTTATTACTGTACTGAAATCCACTCTACGCATGGCTGTTTCTTTCGTAACTTTTCTTTCAGTATAACATAAAATCAATAACTTTTCAACAACAATAGTTGTTATGACGTCAATTGTTCGTCAAACAGAAGTCAAATGAAAAATTTTAAATTGAGATACAATGTGGTAAAAGGGAGGTCGGCTATGGATAAAAATATATCAATATCAGAAGCATACAATTTGATGTTCACAGAATATCCTGATGTAGTAAATATAAAAGAACTTTCCCAAATGCTTGGGATATGTTCAAAAAAGACATATGAACTTGTACGTTCGGGAATGATTCCTGTTATTCCCTGCAGCAAGTCTTATAAGATAGCTAAGCTTGATATTATAAAATATATGCTTAATTCCACATAGAATTTTTAATTTGTTGTGCTAAAGTGTTGAAAATAGAGAGCGAATGTGTTATAATACTGCACTTACAGATTTCAACACAAAAGCGGTCAGGAAAGGAGTAAAAATGACCGGAAATCTGATTATACGAAATGATGTATATCATATGCGTATCAATTTTAAAAACGAAAATGGGAAGTGGGCGAGCGTGACACGTTCTACCAAACTTCCCGTAAAGGGTAACAAAAAGCGTGCTCAGGCTATGCTTGATGAATTTATGAAGCAGTTTGAAATTGGAAGCAGGTCATCTGCCAATGAAAATACAGATTATCTGTTCACCGAATATCTTGATTTGTGGCTTGATTTTGTAAAAGCGAATGTTGCTGCTGCAACATTTTCAGGATACCGTAACTGCATCAAGATAATCAAACAACATTTTGAACCGCTCAATATAAAGCTTACCGAGCTGAAACCTATACATATCCAGGAATTTTACACTAAGCGTCTTTCCGAAGGTGTAAAGGCTTCAACAGTAATTCATTATCACGCAAATATCCACAAGGCTCTTAAACACGCTGTCAAAATGGAACTTATCCCAAACAATCCAGCTGATAAGGTAGAGCGTCCCAAGAAAGAAAATTTTACAGGAAGCTTTTATTCGGAGGAAGAGGTGAAAAAGCTATTTGAAGCTTTTGTTGGTGATGAATGTGAACTATGCGTACATATTGCTGCATCTTATGGACTAAGACGAAGTGAGGTCATTGGATTAAAGTGGGATGCTGTTGATTTTAATAATAAAACTATCACTATCAAGCATAAAGTTACCGAAGCACTTGATGACAACGGAAATTATAAACTTGTTATAGAAGATAAGTTGAAAAATAAATCAAGCCTCAGAACCATGCCACTTATCCCTCATATTGAAGCTATGTTGCTTGAAGAAAAGAAAAAGCAGGAGCATTACCGTAAGCTTTGCGGTAAGTCCTACTCGAATGAGTTTGATGGTTACATCTGCCGTAAATCGACGGGAGAACTTATTAAACCTAATTATTTCTCAGACCATTTCAAATGGATGCTGAAAAAGCATAACCTGAGAAAGATTCGTTTGCATGATCTCCGTCACACATGTGCATCGCTGCAACTAAAAAATGGTGTGCAGATGAAGAATATACAGGACTGGCTTGGACATTCAAGTTTCAACACAACTGCAAATATTTACAGCCACTTGGACTATTCCTCGAAAATTATGTCAGCGGAAATAATTGAAAAGGTATTCGGCATTATGTAATTTTTGTATCGTGTTATTTTGTGTAAAATAATCTCTGTGTCGTTTTTGTGCCGTTTTGTTCCAAAAGCGATGAAAAGCGGGCAAAACACAGGCAAAATCTGTGCAACAAAAATCCTCTCAAAGCCCTATTCTACGTGCTTTGAGAGGTCTTGGTGCCGCTGACCGGACTTGAACCGGTACGGTATTGCTACCGAGGGATTTTAAGTCCCTTGTGTCTGCCGATTTCACCACAGCGGCAATGAATATATTATACACCAGAAGAACGGATATTGTCAAGCCTTTTTCCCAAATTTAACGAAATTGAAATGTTCAATTGTCAATGATAGGTGACACTTTCTCACAAAAAAATATAATGCAGGAA
>ENA-OOZY01000088-OOZY01000088.1-human-gut-metagenome-genome-assembly--contig:-NODE-88-length-82200-cov-5.435218_pt1 | contig 82200 bp, 69 predicted proteins | sample MGYA00241047_ERZ501410 | MGnify/ENA primary metagenome ERZ501410 (study PRJEB25962, sample SAMEA2042621) | human gut metagenome | biome: human gut; feature: human-associated habitat; material: faeces... | reverse complement strand
CGGCACCCCTCCCGTCAGATACCTACCCTGTGTAGTCCCTTGTAAACTGTACTTTACTGCAATAATAGCAACCTCGATCGACATATAAACATTACTGGAGTTGATACGTTTATCGATGGTCGTATCAGCCATCTCAACAGCCTTTGCCCACTGTTCAACAATAATTTCATCTTGATCACTCTTGCTATACTTGTCGTTTTTCAGCGCCATTCTACTGATCCTCCATCAAACCTCATCAAGTCTAAAAGTGTGCCGTTCAATCCCGTTACAGCGAATGTACATACCGTACTTTCCAAGGCATGGTTCAAGCGATGTGTTGTCACGCGGGCATCGCTTGCCATTCGGGTTCTTGTAATAAAAGTAGGAGACGATCATATCCTCTGTAGCAAATTCCGTATGGCTGCATTTGGGATAACCGGTGCATCCCAGAAAGAACTTGCCGGATTTTCCTTTCTTTAACTGCATCGGGCTGCGGCAATCGGGGCACTTCACTTCACCGGCTACGTACGCGCTGAAAGTGTCATACCCGCCGCTTGCATTCTTTGCTGATTCTGCAGTCGCCTGATCTACTGTTTTGTTCATTTCCAGGAAGCCATAGAGTGCTTGTGCAAAATGGCGTCCCTCAAAGCGTATTATAGGTCTGAACCGTGTTGGAATGGTCGCCCCTTCGGCGACAAAGTTCGCGCCGGAATGAGGTAATCCAAACCACACGATACGCTTATCGATCATGGTGATCGGGTTGGCGAAATACTTGTTCTCAATCGCCATAGTCCGAAGCTCTACAGGCAAAATTGCCTTTGACTCAGCGCGGACTGTAACCTTCTTACCCTTCTGCTTGAGGGCATTGAGAATCCTGGCAAGTTCCTGCAGGAAAGCAACATTTTCAATGGTCGTGCCGGGGATATCAATACGCACTTCGCTTTTAGCCAGCAACACCTCATCAAGAAACTTTCTATCGAAACCTGATCCTGTCCCCATCGTCATGATTGGAGTATTGCCATCGGAGAAAACCATGTTCCCTCTGGAAGCGGCGCGGGATTCCGTTTCATCAATCATTTGACGGAACATCAGATTCTGGGAAAGATTCTTTGTCCGCATATAATCGGTGTTAACCACGGAGATCATCTTGCCACGCGCTCGGGTCAAGGCTACGTTATAAAGCCGGTTGGCATAGCTATTCGTCGTTGATGTCAGTAGCATGCCGGGGTACTGCATACGATAGCAGTCGACAGCGTCATAAACGATCACGTCTCTCTCTGAACCCTGGAACTGATGCACGGTGGCGCACACAATCTTGTGGAGATCAGGGTGACCTTCGACCACATCCCTCGACATAGCGTGAAGAAGTCTGGACTGTGCGCTGTACGGAGAAATAACGCCTACGTCGTGCTTCTCTGATGCTTTGATGGCTATACCCATGGAAATCATGGCAGACAGCACGTTGATTCGGGACTGGTCTCCAGTTTTCAGGCAGACCGACATCATGCCACTTAGGTCACACAGCCCTATAGCTTGTCCCTGCATTGGCGCATGGGTGACAATGACTTGGCGTTCTTCCTTGATGCCGGGCGCAGTTTTCAGAAGGCCCCGGTACATCTTTTTGCTGGAGAACGCCGCAATATCCGGGTGCATCCGGTATTGCGTATCCAGCATGCACAGCCACTGATGGGCATATCCCTGCTGAACAGCGTCCACGATACCGCAGTACTGAAAGATATCCGCATTCAGGGAACTGTTATCGCTGCCCTGCACGATGGGCGGTAGCTGGGAAAAGTCGCCCATGCAGATGAAATGCTTACCTGCGAGGCCTGCAGAAAACACAATCTGCGGGATATAGGCCATACTGGCTTCATCGAAGATCACGGTATCATACGTATCTTCGTAAAGTGTGCTGTCCGCTATGGCCTTGGAGACAGTTGTGGCCACGAAGCGGGCTTCCATGACAGCTTTCCGTTCTTCTGCGCCTAGCTGTTTCTTGATCTGCGTCAGCCTAGTTCCGGCTTCGACATAACGGGTGGAGGCATGGGGCAGTCGACGTCTTTCCTCGATAAGCTTTGCACGTTCCTGCACCAATTCAGGATGGTTAGCCAGTACCAGATTGTAGGATGTCAAATACTCGTGACGAAGGAGTTCCTTGTCACGCGGATAGCCGTAGCGTACCATTTTGCCACGAGCTTCACCCTTGAATCTTTTGAACACACGCATAATCGCGCCATCCACAGACACGTTGCTGTAGGAGAGCATCAATACGCGATGTCCCTTTGCCATATGCTGGAGCGCAATTCTGGCCAATGTCTCCGTTTTGCCGGTGCCGGGCGGGCCCCAGACGAAGGAAATAGGCTGTGACAGGGAGAGCTTGATGGCGTTTTCCTGCCCGGTCAGGATCTGCTTATTGAACTGCACCAACCTCCTGCCGTCCATGATCAGTGACCTTGCAATAGGAGAATCCGCTTCCCGAAGAGATTTCAGGCGCTCGGTCAGGAAGTTCAGTAGCCTCCACGGTTCTGCGGAAAACTCGATCATGGACACCTTCTGCCCAAGGTTCCGGGCTGTTGCAATAATCAGCGTGAAATCTTCACAGTTGATAATGGTCGCAGGGATCGAATTATCGCTTTGCCAGAGAGTGATCTGCGTATTATCCGGGATGTTGAGTTCAGAATCTGATTCAAAGGCATAAATGTAGATACCGTTCTTGAATTCGACCAGCTCGCCGTCCACAATTTTTTGGCGCTTCCCGCCGTTTTGACGCAGGTACACAATCTCTGAAACGAGCAGCCGCTCCTGATCGTCGAAGAACTCGTCGAGAGAAGAATAATGTGGCACAGTGACTTTCTTTTCCGGATTCCCTTTGAAGGCTTTGGCCTGTGCCTGGCGTTCAAAAGCCTTCAGGCGTTGCTCGTATTCTCTCTTTGCTTTCTCTGCTGCGACCTTTTCTTCATGAGCTTGGGCTTCTAAAGTTGCCTGCTGCGCAGCTGTATCATCGAGAAGTTGCAGAAATGAAGTAAAGCAAACAGGCGCGACAAAGTCCTTGGTCTCCGGGAAAGCGTCAAATTTGACGGTGACATGGTTGCTCTTACTCTGCGCAACAATGACGCCTCTGCCAAACTTGGCTTTGTGGTTCACCTTCATGCCAACGTAGTTCATGCTGCTAACCTCTCTTTAGAAGGCTTGAGATGTTTGCCATAGAGGAACCTCCTTATCCAAGGAACTCAGATACTGCGCCATACGCAGATATCATGACCTTTTTCTTTGCACGGGTCATGGCAACGTATAACAGACAACGTTCACTGGCCATGGCCGCATCTCTTTCTGCCGGATCCGTTCTGTTAACAGCAGATTTGAGCGGAATGTAATTCTTATTTGCGGCGACAATAAAGACAGTCGTAAACTCCAGCCCCTTTACACGATGCATTGTTGCCAACCTGACACCTATGCGGCTGCGGTCATCTGCCTGCTTGCGCTTTATCTCAAAGCTGTCGATACCGGCATCTGTGAGATATTTCTTGTAATCGTCAATCAGCGCATTCGTTCTCGCAACAACGCAGATCTCCCTGGGATCGATACCTGCTGCAATCTGTTCTTGGATATGCTTGATCAGTTCTGCAGCTTCCTGATCCTGTGTGGCATAAGTTGCAACAGTCGGCTGGTCACCATGGCTCAGGGAGATGTAGCCTTTGCCGTCATCAATGCCGTCATCAAGGTCATCAAAGGACAACCCTTCCAGCACATTCATGGCACTATGCCGAATCTCCTCGGTGGTACGATAATTCTTGCGAAGATTGCTGGAACGTCCTTTTACATTGATGCCACAGCGGGAAAGAATGACCTTATTCTTATAAATACGCTGGTGCGCATCGCCCACAATGAAAAGATCGTTGGTATGCTCGCTTCCGGCGATGGCACGGAGCAGTCGATACGCACTTGGGCCGAAGTCCTGACCTTCATCCACGATCACGGCAGCGTACAGTCTGACTTCGGGACCGGCGGTCAGCAGCTGGGCGCATTCATTCATCGCACAGGCAGCATCGCACACCTTTTCTGCATCCATCATGGCGCGGTATTCTTCAAAGACCTTCCAGACGCGCATGCGAAGTTTCCTGTCAAGCCGGATGCCCCGTCCGGGTCTCGGCGCTTTTGCATACTCGGCGAGCGTCTGAATGTTCTGCGCCTGGACGACTGTTTCCCATTCCTCCTGGAAGAAGCCTTCAGGCAGATCAAAGTCCTCGCCAGTAAAAGACTCCGCTTTCTTCCACATGTCAGAAATCTGTTCCCCGTATACGATAGTGTAGGGATACTCATGCGCACGAAGATAGCGGTTGACCCACTGATCCAGATGAACGACCTCAATGTGCTTCATAAGATCAGGCGTGCAGATCTTCCGCAAGTTTTCCTGGATATCAGCAGCCAGATTTTCCGTGAAAGTGGTGAAAAGGATCCGCTCATTGCCCAGGCAGTGCGATGCCAGTTCTTTAGCCCGGTGCATGGCTACAACCGTTTTGCCGGTGCCTGCACCGCCAAGAATCCGGGCCGGGCCTTTGTACTCCTTCCGGACGATCCTGCGTTGCGAAGGATGAAGATAGACGCGCCACATCTCCAAAGGCGCATTCATCATCGCCTTCAGATCCTCTTCACCATCGGCCACATAGAACTGCATTTTGGTAATCGGGTTCTGCAGGGCAGACGCCATATCGCCGGTCTTTTCAGCAGGTGTTTCGCCGTACAGTTCCGCGATCACCTCTTTAGGATCCAGCCCAATGCGTACATAGTCGAGCGCTTCAAATGCATCCCGTGGCAGTTTATCTTTTGCGGCATCAAAGCTTGTATCGGTCAGCGTCCGCGTATAAGCAATCAGTTCTTCCGGTACGCCCAGTTTTTGCAGTAATTCGTCACTGAGGCCATTGAACAGAGGCTTCTCCACTGAAGGAGCCTGTTCATCCGGCTGAGTTGTCGCCTGCGTTTCGTATACCTGGATGCTGCCGGTCGTATGGTTCAGTATACAACGCTTTCTGACCGCCCAATCGTAGGCCTCATCATGATGATCCACCCACAGGAGGAGGTACACATTGGTACCTTCTTCACGGATCAGAATGGCGCGATACGTATCATCGATCCGGACAGAGCGCATATTCGGGTCTGAGGCATTCTGGATCTTTTCATAGTTGAACCCATTTGCCTCCGGATTTGAGCGGAATTTTGACAGAAACTCCATCACCTTGTTTTGCTTGTTTTTAGGTAGCGCCGCAAAAGAGTTGAAGAAATCCTGTGAAATCGCGACTGTAGCTTTAGCCATGACTTAAACCTCCTTCAGGGCGAGCGATACGCCTTCATAATCCGGGCCGTATACTTTCCAGCCCTGAGTTTGCAGGAGCGCCTTATACTCCGACTCGTCTTCTGACTGCACCAGTACCTTCTTTTCGCTCCACTGGAACTCCGACATAGGTGCGTCGTCCTCATCGGAGTACAAACCGGCTTCAGGTGCGGGGGTCCCTTCATCGCGGAGCCGTTTTGCCATATCGATCAGATCCTGGTCAACAAGGCCCTCAATGATATCTTTCCACTTGGGATCAATGGTGATGGCATCAGTCGGCATAACGCCCTCATCGATCAGCTGATCATAGGCATGAGCAGCAATGCCGCTTTCAGTGGCAAGCAGTGACTTGGGTACAAACTGGAGTAGGTTTCCGGCGTATAGGAAGCCGCGCCAGGCCGGGATCAGCTGCTTTTCAGGAATGCCATCATCCAGAACGGCAACGGTGGTTATCTTTGTTTCATCGAAGATCCGCACTGGCTTCCCATCAGCGTCAGTTCCGCCTTTTACGCCTTCCGCAGGCAGATTAGCATATACACGCAATCCAGGAACCGGTTCATGAATACCGATCAGCACCTTTCTGAATACTGGAGCGGGTACTGTCCAGCGGAGTTCAGGCAGGGCAGAATAGCCTTTGTTCCATTCGGCCATATACGCTTCGCTTCCGGATTCCCGCAGTTTTAGCATTCCGAGCGCTGTCGCGGACGCATAGGTGCAGAACCTTTGATCCCCGTCAGGAGCGGCTAGATATTCAAGCAGAAGATCGAAAGACGACTTCCTGCTGACTTCGCCGAGATGGTGCTTTCCAAGCGCCTGTTTTACCAGCTCCGGAGATGCTAAAGTATCAGTTGCAAGTACCTCTTTCGCGGTTGATTCTTCTTTTTTGTCGCACTTCTCCATGACATCCTGCCAGGTGAGAGACCAGACGGTCCATCCGAGCCCTTCACGGATAGCCATTCGTTTCTGCGCGTCAGTTCCAACAATATCAATATGATAAGACTTTCCATCCGTAAACACCGCCACGGGCTGACGGCCAGGATTTCGCTGCGGACGGAACACAAAGTCCGGCTTCGACGGGATCTTCACGCCCTGTTCGCCGGTCAGCGGTACCTGAAGTTCGAGCCGCCACAGGTTTTCTCCGATGGTCAGGGTATAACCTTCCTTACCGCCGACAACCGCTTTATTCATTTCAATCCGCTTGCCGCTTACCTTGGCCATGGACAGCGCTTCCAGGAACTTCGCCTCGAGCAGGCTGTCAAGCAGGGTATTCACCGAAATCTGCCGGATATTCGGAATCTTCTCCAGGGAATTGCGACCGCTCAGGATTTGCTTAAGCATATCTACCGCGATCCGTCTGGAGATCTGATTGATCCGGTTGGATTGACGGTATCCGTACACGCAGTGATAGCAGCCATCTTTATCGGGGTCGGTAGCACAGGAGCAGTTCTCCATTGCTTCGAGGGCCAGCTGGAACAGATCCATCATGGCGTTCTTTCCGGCTGTCAGCTGCTTCAAATAACCGGTGCCGCCCGGAACCGTATCATAAATCACCATGTACGACTTGCGAACTTCTGAATCCTGTTCCGGTACGTCTACAACGGTAAAGTGCAAATGATCCACGCTGCCGAATTTTCTCTTGAGCCCCAGCATGATGGCGGCGGCAAAAGACTCAACCTTCTTGGCGTCTTCCATCTTGATAGCCGGAATCAGAATTCGTACCGCTTCAGAAACAAATTCACGGTACAGGAACATACAGTTGTCAAAAGGTTCTTTGATTCCCTGCTGTTTGGCTTTACAGGTGGGCGTGTGTGCGGGATGTTTCGCTCCACGCTGAACAGTCCCGCAGTAATGGCAGACGGTAAAGCCTTTGCGGGGCTGGGTTATACCAGCAACGGGAAAGGCTTTTCCCATCATATCGCTTTCGCCGAAGTTGATCTCCCGCATCGTGGCTTTCTTGACAAAATCATATCCAAAGGGCAAATCACCACCGGTGGTGCGGTATCCGTAGAGAACATCATTGTCCTCGTCGACGTCTACCAACAGCTGTCGTGTATAGAAACGGGACGTCCGATCGTCGCTCTCATCGCCGCTGCGGGCAGCTTCATACTTCATATCGGAGTACACGGTTTTCGGCCGGATCATGGTACACTTCTGATCGGTGTCAGCCCATGCCGGGGACCCGCAGCGCGGGCACGTGCTTACGTTATGAAGAGAGGAATCCAATGCGGCGTAATTGCAATTCGGACACAGCCTCCAGGTTTCCGGTTCGGCGGATTTCACATCAATGCGGCTGATCTCCAACCTTCTTCCAGCAGCGTAAAAGGAGTTGTACGGAGCGAATTCGGAGATCGCCGCTGCTGCTCCGCGACCATATTCATAGGTTACCTTATCGTTCACTTCATAAGGATTGGTGACTTCCTCCTTGCGCTTTTTGCGGGTCAAAACGGCTTTCAGCGTGATCCCGGCCTCTGGGAAAGCATAATTCGGCAGGATACCTTCATCAGACAGGAAATTGAAGGTATTCCTGCTGTTCATTTTTTCTACAACGCTGCGAAGAGCGCTGCGCTCTTCGTAAAGCTCTTTCTTCTGCGCTTCGAAGGACGAGTCGGTTGGCATGGCATCCAGATCATCAATTGCTTTCTTCAGCCGCTTGATGTCGTCCTGCAGGCGATCTCGGTCCTTCTTGACTTCAGTGAAGGAAACCAGCAGTCGATGCTCCGGATTGTCGTCATCTTCACCGAGCACGAAGGCATGAAGCCGGTCTTTCGTGTCCTGTTCAAGCTTCTCTCCGAACATGCCGATAAAGCGCCGCTCCAGCCGCGCCATGTTACTGTGCATGTATAAGAGCAGGTTGAAGGGAAATTCCTTCTCGGACTTGGTGTCCTTATCCACCCGGCTCAGAATGCCCTTGATTTCGCTAGGCACCGCCGTTTCCTGAGCGCCGTTCTTGACCCAGCAATCAAAGCAGAATGCCATGAACTGCCTCTCCAGCACAGCGGAGGCGTTCAGGAATACTGCAGGCGGTTCCACGGAACCGGAAATCATCTCCGTCGGTTCCTGGTAGAAGTACAGATCGTGCTGCTTTGAACCAGCAACGGTGACAGTGAACGCGTTTCCGTCCTTTCGACCAGCTCGGCCGACACGCTGGATGTACTGCGCTTGTCCCGGCGGTACCTGGCACAGGACAACGGTAGACAAGTCGCCGATATCAATGCCCATTTCCAGCGTGGGAGTACAGGAGAGTAGATTGGCGTCCCAGGCACGATGTTCTTCCTTGCTGTGTTTGAAAGAATCCTCCAGCGCTTCCCGGTCTGGACGATTCAGCAAGCCGGTGTGTTCACTGGCGTGAATGCGCACAGGATCGCCCTGACTGTATATGCGGCAGCTGACGTCCAGGGCGTCCTCCACCGGTTCATATACGCCAAGGCAGTCTTTCCGGGCACAGGCGACCCCTGTCCACCCACTGATCTCATCTTTATGGACAGACAGTAGCTGTTCGCACTTCGCACAGCGCATCTGACCAACGGAAGCTGTGATTCTGAACACCTCTGGATTCAGCCCAAATACCGGCAGATCCTTCGGCCCAGCCATTCTCGTCAGCAGTCCCGCTTTTTCCGCTTCCGTAATGATCAGGCTGATGGCGTCGGCATATCCGGGAGCCTCGATGGCAGTCTTGCCAATCGTCTGCAGGAATTTCATCGCATACCAGCACTTTGGGGTCAGCATCTCAAAGCTGTCGCTGCTCCAGCCCGTGCTTGATCCAGCGATGAAGAGCGGAGACACAAAGCCATCAGGCATCCATGGAATCGTCTGCGGCGACAAGGCGTAATCGTTCCCGCCATCCTGAACAAACCGCTGATACAGTGGCATAGCGAACGCGCCGTTCTTCCGCATGTGATTGACCCACAGGCGGAGGAAACCGGTCAGCTTTTCTTTTGTCAGCAGATCACGGATGCCAGCTTCATTTTCGATCCGGGGCAACGCGCTTTCAGCCACCTGCTCAATCAACTGATCATCAACACAGGCCATGGAAGCGCCTGCGCGTTCCAGGGTACGCCCGATATGGCTCCGACGGCCATACTCCAGCAAGGTTTCCAGCGCGATACGACGCTTGACGTCATTCAGCAGAGATCTGCCCGACGCCTCGTTCGGGAACTTGCCTGTAGCCTTCAATGCCTCATAAGCAGAGTCATCCGACATATTGAACGGGATAAAGGTATCCACATAGGAAGCCTCATCCATCTTGCCCAGCCAGTACTCATTCATTGCCTGGCCAAAGCTGCTGAGCGACAACCCTTCGCCGCCATCATCGACAAAGTGCTGCATGGCAATGCGGAAGGTGGATCGCCAGGTACGGGCGTTAAAGAAACTAGCCCGGTGAGAAGCATCCTGCACATTATCGCTGAACGCCAGCAGCTTTTTATCGTCATTGAACCGTGAGGCGTACACGCGGGAAATGCCCGCGCTGATTGCCGTAGCGCTGCGCAGACCGATAAACAGCAGGCTGTTCTCTCCTCCGCAGAAGGGGCAGACATAGTCATGCGTGCTGCTGTATTTTCTCTTTTTTGACTCCGGTAGGATGTACCAGACAGGAATTGTATCCTTTCCACAGACGGTACACTTGCCGGAGCCCTGATCGATCTGCACATTCTGGCATTCCGGGCAGTAGCGGTAAGGATGATGGATCTGTGAATCATGCTGGTCTTCAGCCGAACGCGGGAAAATCAGACGGATATGTTTATCCGCCGAGAAGTACTGGTTGTAGAAAGTACCTACATCACGGATAATGACGCGTCCGCTTTCATCTTCCACACCGGTCCAGCCCGTCGCGCCGCAGTCATGGCAGTTGATGACCGGCAGATAGTGCGCTTTGTCGATGATCTTCTGGTTCAGATCAGCTTCCAGCAGAAGATCTGACTGCTGTCCGTCCACTTTACCCATAACCCGGCGAAGCTCCCGCATCCATACCTGCAACTGTACCTGCAGGAAGGGACGAAGATGCCCGCCGCTGTCCTTGATGCGGGCATGGCTGATGAGCGCCAGCATGGAATCCACGATGGCCAGAGCATGTTTTCCTGTCATCTCAGGATAGACCTGCTGTAACTGATCCTTGATCTCACTGGCGATCCGGATTTTGCCGTCCATCACACCCATCAGGCTCTGGAAGTAGGAGTGGTGCATCAGCTTATCTGCCAGCATCACTTTCGCGTCATCCGAAAGCGGTTCGCTTGGACGGTCTTCCTCTTCGAACCAGGCATTGATCGCATGGGTCAGATAGCCTTCAGCGTCTTCCTCCTGTGCCAGCAGTCCAAGCTCCGCCGCCTCTTCATCAGTCGGCATCTTGTAGAGATTGACCTCTGCGCTGTCCAGGAATTCGTGCCCGGTCAGGCGGTCTTCCGTGACAATGGCGTCCTTATCGAAGACCTCACCGAAGATATTCTGGGCATAGTCAAGCAGCGCCTGGGCTGAGCCCTCGCCGCCCATGGTGGCGGAGGTGCCCACGCAACAGAGGTCGCCTTCCGGGATGTTCAGGCGGCTCTTCAGGCGGCGGATCAGGCAGGCCAGGTCGGTGCCCTGTGCCCCGTCGAAGGTGTGCAGCTCGTCCACCACGATAAAGCGCAACGCACCGGTGGTATCGTTTCTGCTCCACAGCCGGGCGTCCTCCGGCCGCACAAGCAGGTAGTCCAGCATCTTGTAGTTGGTCATCAGGATGTCCGGCGGGCTGTTCAGGATGGTCTCATGATCGGTAATGATGGAGTCCTTGGTCATGCCCTTGCCCTTGGTGCCGCCGAAACCGCCCACATACATGCCCGCTGTGATATTTCCCTTCAGTTCCGGGCTGCCATGGATCAGCCGCGCGATGCGCAGCGCCTGGTCGGAGGCCAGGGCGTTCATCGGATAGATAATGATCGCCTTAATGCCCGGCTCACCCTTATGGGCATAGCAGTATTCCAGGATCGGATACAGGAAGCACTCCGTTTTACCGGAGCCAGTGCCTGTCGCCACCAGCGTGGATACGGGGTCCGTGCCGCACAGGCGGTCGAAGGCCCGGTTCTGATGAACATAGGGCGGATAGGAAGGATGCAACGCCTTGAATCGCTCGTTCCCGTGCTCAGCCACGCGGAATGGCAGCTTGACTGATATATACGGCTCATGGAAGAAGTTATTTTCCCGCTCCATGAAGCGCTGGATGCTTCCACGGAAAACAGGCGTCGTGATGGGATACGACGCATCCAAGTATTCAATCAGGCTGTCCCGGAAACGTGATGCGAGAACCGAAGGAATCATAAGCACTGCCTCCTGCTCTTTTGGGGCTCACTTTACAGAATCACTATCATCAGGAAAGATAGTTGCTCTTCACATAAGCCTTGAAATCCTCTGCCGTCGTAAAATACTTATAGCCGTTTTGGCTGACTTTTGCGTGTATCTCAATTGGTTCATTGAGCAACAGCGCAACCGGTTCACTTAAACCAGGCTGGATTCCATCCGGCCACGCCAAATCGATAATTACAGTATCATTGTTAGAATCGATCATTGCAAAATTAGGAAGTCCTAAAGGCAAGCCGTTTTCATCCATCCATTGCATGACTTCCTGGATCACTTCGTCTTCACTTACATCCACATGAACATTCTCTCTGGAAACAAAATGCTCAATAGGCGTTTCAACACAAGTCCCGTTATAAAGCGAATCCAAGAATTCATTAGCCGCTTTCGCCAGCAGTTCTCTCCTTGCTTCCAGGAATCTATCGTAGTTTTCAAGCTTCCAGAGCTCAGGATCCATCGGGATCCAATGGCTCTTAACTGCAGCGGGATTCTGAGTAACAAACTCTGGCATATATTGATCAACTGGTTTGTTGGAGATTGCATCATTCGTCGCCTTGGTAAGAAATGCATAGTTCGCCAGAGCATTTACCATGCTTTTGCTGACTCCGGCGTGGTACAAAACATCCTTGGGAAAGATGTGATGTACTTCAAGCGTAGAGTTTCTTCCAAGAAGCATATTGTTCAATTCAATATTCGTTCCCCAATCTCTTGCATGGCAGACGCGTGTCATCATATAAAGCAAGGGATAGAAACGAGCACCGGTGCTCCATCCCCAGAAATCCTGCGGATGTAACGTCAAGCTGGATCTGGATTGGCGCAGCAATTGAATGAGGCCCTCTACATCTCCGCCTTCTTCGATGATTCGCAGGTCTTGTGCCAGGGCGCTTTCAGTAGAGCCAGCATAGCGGCCCCATAGGAATGTGTGCACATACCAATAAAGGAGCTTGTCCCATTCCGCAGATGTAATGTTTCTGTCGCCCTTTTTCCGAATATACCCGACCATGGTTGCAATCGCAAAAACACTCGAAAGAACCTTTGCATGATCAAGGCCAAGGCGAGATCCTATGTAATCCAGGCACTTTCCAATCCGCTCGTCCGTTTCCTTCAGCCCATCTTTTATTTCCGTACTGTTCAATTTCCCCAGCGGGCCAAAGTATGGCTGACCAGTAAGATCAACAGTGATGCAGCGGAGAAGCCAATCCATGTTGAAAGAATACCCGGCGTTTTCATATTTCTTCAGGACGGCTTTCATTTCGTCCCGTGCCTCGGACCATTCAGCACAAATTTTTGCCATGGCAAGGTCGCCTTTGCTGAGTTTAGTGCCGCCGGAGTTCACGTTGTTGAAAATGTCCACCACGACATCGATCGTTTTATCATCACCAGTAACAGTTTGGATAGGGAGCTCGATATCCTTTATTCCAGACAAGCGGTTCACTTTCGTCATACGGTCATTTTCAAACCACCACTGGATTCGCGACATATCTGTAGCATCCATTCTGTTTTGAACATAAGCTTGCCCTTCTTTGAAAACCTGCGTTACGTTCACCCATACAGGGTTGTCCTTCATTTTGGCAGGCATATAAAACTCAAACGTTTCTTCATCAAGATTAAAATACAGGTTGGTAAAGGCAGACGCGTTCCCTTCGAAGAACCTCGGAGCTTGTCCGCGAATAATTCCATACAGGGAAGTCATGCGCTGCTGACCATCCAGAATCATGCTGACTGTTCCAGCAGTTCTGGCTGTACCGCCACGAATGATGTCATCGTTTACAGCAGTTTCCCAGATGAGCAGGCCACCGATCGGATACCCACGGTACAGGGAATTCATCATCTTCCTGACCTGATCACGGTTCCAGACGTATCCGCGCTGGAACTTCGGCAAGGCGTAATTTCCCAAATCGATGTAATCAATAATCGTACTGATTTTCATTCAGTTGCCTCCAGTAGGTATAGCATAAACGCCATATAGACAGTTGAAACAGGCCGTAGAAGATGATGGCTTTATGATTCAGTTACTGTTTGTTTTCCTTTTCAGCCTGTTTTTTTATTTTCATGACTTCTTCCATGGTTTTGTCATCAATATAGTAGGCCGTTGCACAACGCCCGATGGTTTCTGTTCCTGAAGCAGCAATGCCACTGCTTATTACTGAACCACTTCCAGGGAATGCAAGATTTGCGAATTTTGTCAGCTGCTGAGCAGCCACGCGTAAAAGCCATCCAAGACCACCAACACCTGCCAAGCTCGTGATAAACTCCTTGGCAGTGTCCAAGTTGACCTCCCGCCCTGACAACGCTGCGATCATAGCTACCAATGTTGCCTGAATGATCAGCAGAATATAGATGTCTGAAATCGGGATGGGAGTTAATGCGACGATACTGGATATCCCGGCAAAGATATGCGTTAAACGCTTTGCAAGCCGCCTGACGAGCTCATCGAGGCGCAGAGCCATTCTAAGGCCCATTTTAGCTTGAAAGTCCTCAATGACATCTTCCAGCATATCCCGCAATTCTTCTATTTGATAACGCCCATCAAAGGCGATCTGAAGCTTTGCAATCTCGCTTTCATCCATGTTATTGATAGACTCAACGCTCACCTCCTCACCATCCTCGGTCATCCAGTCGATGCAGGAGGAAACTGCAATAGCCTTTTCTATTTTTAACCCATGATTGGTCAGGACACCCTTGTAGTTGCGAAGGATCGTGTCAATGGCATCAATTTTCCGTTCAGGATACTCCTTGGGGACTTTGATTCTGTCTGGAGCTACACCATCAGCGCGAGTCACAACAAGGACAACAGGCAGATGAACATGATTCAGCTCTTCATACTTCGCAATAACCTCCCGCAGGTAATCAGCATCTTCACCAACGCTGTCCCGGTGCGTACAGCTCAGGAGAAAGATGGCCGCATCAGGGGAAAACTCATTGACATGCTCCAGCAAATGCTGCTCGGCAGTTACTCGGTCATCAAGCTGATCAGATTCCGCGATGCCGCGCGTATCGAGAACCTCCATCAGAGTCTTGCCCTGATCCTGGCATTTATAGAGCTGAATCCCGGGAGTGCAACTCTCGGTGTCGCTGACCTGCGCAAGATATGTTCCTACCAGTGCGTTAATCAAACTGCTCTTTCCAACACCTGTCCTGCCAACAAGAAGGAAACGCGGGGGACGATGATGATCAATGCCCTCCATCAATTCTTTGAGATCCTTGTCACCAAGAATATTATCCCTGATCATGTCTCGAACAGCGGAAGGAATCGCCTCTGGTATCTCGTCGATTAACTGGTTAATTCGCAGGTAGAGCTTCTTCATGTTCTCCAAACGCTTTTCGACGGTCTCGCGATCATTCATGATCTTGTTCTCCCTTCTGTGTTTATTGCAGTAAACATTTTTCACTAATCAGGCGTTGTGCTTGCTAAAATACTCCCACGCCGTCTCATAGTCCTTCTCCCGGTCACACTTATCAAACGGCGCGACATACTCAATCGTCCGCTGCACGGGGCCGCCGGGCTGGGTATCGTCGGTGATGGTGCGGTAGAACTTCTTTCCGGCAGGTGCGCCCTTGATGCCGCTTTCCCATTCCTTGCGGTCAAAGCCCACACCGGTGAGACCACGGTTATTGGTGAAGACGATGCAGCCGTTGGCGTCGTACCAGGTGTCGGCCTCATACTGCTGGAGCACGGGGAACTGGATGCGGTAGATGGTTTTCAGCTGATCCAGCGTCATACCCAGGGCCATGGCGGTGAGCACATCGATCTCCACCAGTGCCTGGCGGCGTTCGTAGTCGGTGCGCAGGGGGGTGTCCCATGTCCAGGTGGGGGTCAGGGTTGTAAAACGGGTCGGGCGGAGACGGGGATCTTGCTTAGACCAACTATCTGAGGAGAATGCATCCTGCCAACATTCCTGCCAGAATGGAGAATAATACTTCGTTAGACAGTTCAGGATAAGTGCTCTGCAGCAAATACCAGGAATGTCTTTGGCGGGGAATATTGGATAGAGCATCGTAGTACTGTAGTTCACATGGCCTTTGCCGATTGACTTTACAAGGAAATCATACGGCACGCTGGCCGTCAGGCCAGCAAGTGCCGATATGTCCACACTGTTTTCGAGTGCTAACGAGAAAACAGTGTTGACATGTGCTATCGCGCTATGCGCGATAGCACATGTCAACGTCCTTTCAGACGTCGTGCCGACCATCTCGCGATTAATCAACCGGAATTCATCTGTTAGTTTTGTGCCCCATGGTGTTACTGGTACCTTTGCCATATACTGAGGTAAAGGTAATGCAGGTTGATACTTCACCCTTATGCAGTAATTGTCGGGGATTTCTAATAGATCTACTTTGTCATAATCGCTATTTACACGATATGCGCTTCTTGTTGTTTGGTGATAAGGATTCGCAACCCCGATATGAGCGCCGGAGTATATCGCATCAATGGTGGAATCTGGGAAACGCACATCGAATTTGATTGTTCCATCTTTCTGAGACGCAGTTTCGTTCCAAAACTCTGATGTAAACAAGTGGCCTTCCATGGAACCAAGCAAAGTTTGTTTCTCAAAGCATTCCAAAACTTCGACCAGTTGTCTACAATGGAGCGTGGTAGGTAATTTGGCGGTTTTCCACTCATCTGTATCGTCAAAGATACGAGCAAACAGCTTCAATTCTCGTTGCCCGATATGTATAATTCTATCCGGGTGGCCTTGAGTGCACCATCCATTTTCGTCCTTGATTCCAGGCACAGGGCCAGAAATGCTGCCATCATAGCATTGATCGATTGTTTCTACGCTATACAGGTTATGCAGCGTGTCGAAAGACACGCTGCCCCCTCGAAGTGGACCACCATACACATTTAGACTGAATGTTGTATGGTGGTCCACTTCGGCGAACAGCTTTAGCTCGTTCGCAAACATAAAATGTTTGCGAAGCTTCGCATAAAGCGTCCGCCGAAGTGCACCACCCCTCGGGTCGTCGTAGACGCCCTCGGGGTGCACGAAAGCGGCTACGCCGCTTCCGTTTCCGAAGCCCCAAGCCTGAGGAAGGAAACACTTATACAAATTGATGGCACCAGCAAGATCAGGATAGTTCTGCCGTGAACCAAGGAATGCCTGTTGTCCAGATACGCCTTCATATTCGCTGAAATAAAGTGCGTGAGTGGCAGCATCCTTCATGAGCTGTTCACGAATGTGTGTGGTTTGTGTAGCAGTAAATTTTTTCACTGCCAGCAACGGCTGTCTGTCTCCCAACACCGCTTCCTCATTCCACTCCAGCTTAATCCACGGCGGATTTCCCACTACCAGATCAAACCCACCCCGACTCTCAAACACATCCGCAAACTCCAACTCCCAGTGGAAGAACCTTTGCTGTTCTGCCACTTCGTTGGCGATACGCAGGCGCGGGAAATCCGCCCGGAGTTGATCCAGGTTCACCGCGCCGTACTTGCCGTAGCGGTCGGAAAGCTCCCGGGCATAGGGATCCAGATCCAGGTCGTCAAACATGGATAGCTGGCCTTCGGGACGGCCCTTGCGACCGCTGGTGTCCACGACGCCAACACCCAGTAGCATGTTCACGTCCCACAGGAACTCCATGCGGCTCGGCAATTCATCCGCCTTGTCAATCGGCCAGAACCACAGGGCGCACCAGTAGTCCATAACCGCCTTCAAACGGGCATAGGGGCTGGCATTGTTGCCGCCCTTAGACAAATATAAACTGTCGTAGATGCGGTCCTTGTCCCGGATGGTGGTGGGCTGATGCTCCTCGTCCTGCGCCTGCCCCCACACGGACAGGGGATCGGTAGTCTTGTCCTTGATCTCGGCGCGGAGCTGGGTGTGGGCATCCCACAGCGCGTCGATCTGATTGCACAGGCGCAGCACATCGTCCGCCTCGCTGTCGCTGAGCGGCTTGGTGAAGTTCTTATTCCATTTCTTGATGGTGGCGATCTTCTCCGGCTCCAGGCCCTTGATCACCTTGTCAGTGTAGGCGCACATACCGGGATCGCCCAGCAGGAAGTGATACACCTGCTGCTTGCGGAGACTGCGGTTCATGCCGGGAGCCACCCGCTCCGGGGCGCTGTTGTACCAGGCCCCGGCTCCCTCCGCCTGCGCCTGACTCAGGGTATAGCACTGCCGCCGGGCACCGATGAGGCTGTTGCCGTTCACGATCTGCGTCCGGAACCACGGCACATAGCCGCCCTGATAGATGGTGTTCAGCCACAGGGAAACCTCCGCCAGCTCCACGGCGGTGGGATTCAGGTCGATGCCATATACGTTGCGGTCGGCGATCAGCATCTTCACCTTCTGCAGCTCCTGCTGGCGCTGCTCATGGGGAATACTGACGCCGGTTTCCTTCTGCTTGCGCTCCAGATAGGCTTCCGCAAGCTGCGATACAGCCTCGTTCAGGAAGGCCGCGCTGCCCATGGCGGGCTCGCAGATGGTGAGCTCTAATATGTCGTCGGCGCTCTTGTCCTCCAGCAGCTCCTTCAGGGCATACCTCACCAGACACCGGGTCAGCACCTCCGGCGTGTAGTAGGAGGCAGACTTCTCCCGCTCCCGGCCCGCCAGACGGTAGATGAATTCGCCCTTGGGATGGACGCGCAGGGTGCCGTCCTCATTGCGGACGCGCTCGTCCTCGGTGTACTGATCCAGATCCCGCAACGGGATGAAGTAGCCGACATCCAGCTCATCCACCTTGTCTCCGGCGCGTTTGACCTCATACAGATCTTCCTCCGCGAAGAAACCACGGTAAGAAAGCAGGGCTTCGTACACTGCGCCAAGCTGGTTGACGCCCAGGTTGCTGTAGCTGATGCGGCCCCGGCGCTGGCCCTTGCCTCCCCGAGAGAGGCTCATCAGGTTGATGATCTGGAGGAGCTTGCCGTTGCGAAGGTGCGCCTTTTCGATCAGCGCCGTGCGCTCCGGGTCAAAGATGTGGGCCTTCAGCGGCTCAATGGCAAACACACCCTGCAGAGACTCACTGTCCGCAGGCGCTTCCACCTTGGTCGGGAAACCGGTGTAGACGAGGCCGAACAGCTTGTCCAGGCTCTCCTTCAGGAAGTTGCCGTCCTCGTTGATCTCGCCATCGCCCTGGGCCTGTTCGCAGATCTCCCGCAGGCTCTCGAAGGAATAACCTGATTCGTAGGTCTGGGCCTTCATGGGCGCGTAGCCCAGCTCCGGCTTGGCCTCAATAAAGAGCATGAAGAGGATGCGATACATATACCGCAGGCACTGCAGGGTCAGGTCTTCGGCCAGTGCGCGGCCGAAAACGGCCACATGCTGGCGCTCTTTCATGTCGTAGACGACCTCATTGCCGAGGATCTCGATACACTGCCGCAGGGCGTACTTCAGATCCCGGGACACACCGGAGGCGTGCTTGTGACTGTTGTCGTCCAGCACGTCCAGCAGGCTCCCGCCGTCCTTCGGGCAGAGGGAATCGCGGTGCAGCAGCACGGCCATGGCCTGCAGTGTGCTCTCCTCATTGCGGCCAAAGATGTCGTCCAGATCGAAGACCAGGAAGCGCTTCTCGTTCCACTTGTTCCGGTCGATCAGGGCGATCTGGTTCTCGCTGATGAGGACGATCCAGCGGGGGCTTTCGTCCAAGTCATACAGCAGACGCCCCAGCAGCTCCTCCATAGGCTGGCGGAGAAGTTGCTCTTCGGCGAAAGGCGTCTCTTGACCTGGCCTCAGATCAGCAGCCATGGGCGCATAGCCCAGGATATCGGAGGCATCGGTCTCATCGTCGTTGGCGATGACCAGATCAGCGCTGTCTGTCGGCGCTGTCAGGATCGTCCAGAGCAGAGGTGCACCATTGTCCTTGCTGATTTCCAGCGCGACGGGCACCTTGCCGACATTCGGGATTTCTTCCAGCTCAGGCTTTGCGGAAACCGCATCATAGCCCAGAGCACCCAGCAGATCCCGGGCGATTTCCGTTACGGCATCCGCATAGGCAGCTTCACCACGGCGACGCTCCTGCCTGCCTCTGGTCAGAAAATAGCGTTTGCCTGCATCGCGCAGCAAGGCCCAGGGCGTCCGCTGTTCGGTACCCTGCGCAGCCTCCCGCCATGCGCGGATCGTATCCGCAGCATTCTCCTCGAAAATGGAGGCAAAATAGTGGTTGGTATAGTATTCGTTCCGGTTCCTGATGCCGGTCAGATCCATGCTCATGCGTTCACCCCCATGAAGACGGCCGCGATGCGGATGTAGGGATGGTCGGACTCAATGTCCATGCTGTCCTGAACCCATTCAAAGAAGGCTTTGAATATCTGATCGATGTGGCGTTGCTCGGCGTCCTTCTGCTTTTGTTTGCCGAAGAAGGTAAGCTGTTCGTACTTCTCTTCCAGATGAGCTTCATGCCGCGCCTTCAGCTTTTCCAGCTTGTCCAGCTCGGGATAGATCTTTTCATACGGCCCTTTCGTGTAGGCCTGCGCGGCTTCCGCCATCACGCGCTTTGCCTGCGCCACAGCTTCCGAACGCAGCGCGGATACCGCCTGTGCGTCCTCTTCCGTCAGCGTTCCGGCATTAGGCCGATCGCTGCGGTTAAACTGCGTTCTGGAAAGAAGCTCTTCCATGCTGAGCCGCCTGTCAAAACGTCCGTTCACAAAGCGTAGCCCAAACCATTCATCCACCAGCGGCGCTGACCGCCTGTTGGGGATGGAGCCCGCCATGCAGAAAATGACCTCGCCCTTTTCAAACGTGGGGATGCCTACCAGCGGCGCTTCCTGCCGCCCGAAGAACTGGCTTGCCTTGTCACCAGCCCACTGCATGATGGGATGCTGCCGCCACAGATAATGCACCTTGGGCCAGCTGTCCTCTTCCAGCGCGTTTTGCAGGCTCTTGCGGTTTTCCTTCGCCACGAAGTTTTTGTCAGGAGAAACATAAAGCCATTCGTCGATGGCAGGCGCTGCTTCCGGCGGTAGCACATTGCGGAACCGGCGCTGCATATCCTGTGTCCAGCGAATCTCCAGTCCCTCTGCGTCATGCAGCGGCATGACTTTATATGGATGTGTTTCCGCGAGCAGACGAACCGTGCCCTCCAGGAAGTCCTTGTCGGACATCAGGGTACGATCCTCCACGGTTTCCGGCGCGGAGGATTTTACTGCGGCGGGTGCAGCGGGCTCCGCAGGGCTGTCACCCCACAGATCAGCAAACAGGTCTTCGAGGGACGCATCTTCCGTAATGGTCAGTTCTTCTTCGAATTCCTCAGCGCTGCTTTCCTCCATGGCGTGGTAGGTCAGCTGTTCCTCCGCGTCCTGATCGTACAGGTTCATGAGCGCACCGACGTCGCCAATGTTCTTGTTGGCCTCCGCCTCCTTGCGGATCAGCACCTGCAGGATGCGCATGTCGCCCCGAATTTCCTCATTGGTGGAGCGGGTGACCATATAGCGGATATCCGGCGATACCTTCTGGCCGTAACGGTCGACACGGCCATTCCGCTGCTGGAAAACCATCAGGGACCATGGAATGTCAAAATGGATCATCCGGTGGCTGAGGTAGTGCAGGTTGATACCTTCGGAAGCAACGTCGCTGGCGACAAGGATACGGACAGGCGCTTCGTCCCGACCGAATTCCTCTACGATCTTCTGCTGGTCGATATCGCTCATGCCACCATGCAGCGTCTGAATAGCGTTGGCAGGAAGGCGCAGATCCTGCTGGAGGTGTTCTGCCAGCCAGCGCATGGTTTCGATGCGCTCGGTAAAGATGACCAGCCTGTCATCGGCAGCGCGGTAGTTCCACGCATAGGCTGGGTCACGCAGCAGCTTCAGCAGCTCCTGATACCGGGAGAAGTCCTGCGGTCCGATCTCCTTCAGCGCATGTTCCAGCACAGAAAGTGCGCGACTCTCTTTCATCGCATCCTCAGAGCCTTCCTTTTCAAGACGGCTCATGCGGCCCTGCACAGATTTCAGGCAGGCGGCCGGACTGGAGAACATCGCCTTTTTGAAAGTCATATCGCGAAGGCGGCCGTTTTCCGTTTTCGGCAACATGGATTCATAGGTGATGAATGCTTCGAGCGCCGATTCTTCCTTTGCGGTGGCAGTGCAGGGCACTTCGCCGATATGCCGCTCCTTAAAGCCGCCCTTTGCCTGATCCTGAATGTCTTTCTTGAAGCGACGGACGAACAGGCCCTTGATGTCGTCCCCGTTATCCTTAATGTCCTGCTCAGTGTAGTTATCCGGGTCAGGAATGGCAGTAGGATCAAGCATGTTCATCAGGCTGGCAAAGGAACGAGCGCTGCCGTCGTGCGGGGTGGCGGACAGCATGATCAGTGTATCGCTCCGGCTGGAAAGCAAGTCAGCTAGGCGGGCACGTTGAGAACTGCTGTTGCCGCGCTTAGCCACATTATGTGCCTCATCGATGACAATAATATCCCACCGAGCATTCTCCAGATGGACGCGATATTCGCTGTCCCGTTTGATCGTGTCGATGGAGACGATGGTTTTGTCATAGTAATGGAACGGATTATGGTTGCTGGGCAGATCCCGCCGGATACGCTGGATCTTCGCTGAGTCAAGGCTGATCAATGGGATGGAAAAACGCTCCCACATCTCCTTCTGAAACTGGGCCATCATACTCTTGACGGTCACAACGAGGATGCGGCGACCCTTTCCACGGGCGATCAGCTCGCTGATCAGGATGCCAGCTTCCAGCGTTTTACCAAGGCCTACACCATCCGCCATCAGGATACGCTGACGGGGACGGGAGAGGCTCATGGCCGCAGGCTCCAGCTGATAGGGCATCACGTCCATGACGGCGTGGTGGCCGATGTGCAGCTTCGCATCGGTCGGGATCTTCTGTCGCCAGAGGCTTTCCAGAAAAAGGCGCGACCGGGTAAACCGAGCAGATTTGTCCGGCACCAGCGTGGTTTTTGCAGGATCGATTACCGTGATCTTCTCCAGATCGCTCAGAAAATAAGCGGTCTTATCCCGCACCAAAGGAGACACCCCGACACATTGCAGTGTGTAGGTGTTGAAACTATTAGGATCGCACTTGCGGATCATCCATTCTTCGTCACGGATGAGCACACGCATGCCGGGAGCAAATTCTGCCATTGCTGGACTCCTCCTGTACGTATCTTCAGTCAGCAGGCTTGGCTGGCACGGCTTCGCAAATATCGCCAATATCACAGTCTAGCGCCGTGCAGATTTTAAGGATAATTTCCATGTTTACCGGCTCGCCGCGACTCATTTTTGCGACAGAAGACTGGCTGATTCCGGCAACTGTCGAAAGATCCTTCTTTTTCAGATCCTTGTCAATCAGCATTTTCCAGAGGCGTTTATAACTGATTTCCATACGTTTTCCCTCACTCAGCTCGATTCGTGGGTTAAAATATCAACAATAAGTATACAGCATGTTATACCGATGCGCAATAAAAAAATGTGAATTCACACAATCGTAATACTTGAAATCACAAAAAAAGCGAAGTCACATGAGTGCCTCGCTTCCAAGACGCCAAATTTATACTACTGGCTTGATGCAGCAAACCTGAATGCCTGTTTGCTTTGCATATTGAATAGTCATCTGGGTACCACCGGGCTGGCCGTCATAGGCCGCTAACAGAACATCCGCATTATCTACCAGGTATCTGTTTCGTGCGAACATTGCTGACTTGGTATATTCATGCCCTGTTGCAGTAACGATGTCAGCTTCTTCGAAAAGCCAGTCATGACGGCGCTGATACTGCGGAGCCCACTTTGCCGCCTGTGCATCGAAGGGTGATACCATTTCCAAGACGATATCCGGATATTTATGTTTAAGCTCCAGCACAGCTTCAGCAGCAAACATATCCATGCCAAGCGCTCCGCCAGACAGGAAATGCTTGTACCCCTGTTCAATGAGCGTCTCTATCGTGTTGTACAGTCGCGTCTTGAAATCCACACATCTTTCATCTGTTTCGTCAAAACCGAAAGGCATCTTCTGCGGACGATACCCTGTAAAGGCTACGCGCCTGCTTCCTACTGGAGCAGGACGACGAACTGCATTGCGTACCATCATGCCACCCTCCGCTCCACAAACCACCGGCCCAGGTTGCATCCGGTTACCGTCGCATACCTTTCAAAGAAAAGGTAGCTTTGCTGCCCGTTCACCCAGATTGTATATCGATCACCCTGGCCACCCGCTTTCATGGCTGGTGCCGGGCGTACATCGGTGACCTTATCAATTTCGTATTTCCTGCCATCTTCCCAAATAATCGTATGGGGAACCATTCTCCCTTGAGAATCAAAACCAACCTCTACCGGCACATAGACCTTGATCGGTTTTCCTTTATCCATGAAGGACACCTCACTTCAGGAAAGTGCTGTCCAATTCCACCGGCATCCGCATGTTGTACCCTCGATTTACCATGCTGTAGAGCTTGAAGGCAAAAAACGGAGATGGAATGCATAGCTCTTTCGCTACGTTAAAAAAGTCTGCGTCGCGGCTGTGCATCAGATCCAGCACATCGCCGTCATCGATCAAAAAATCCGCTGCAAAGAAATTCGCCTGCCGTTCCAAGCGGCTGCTGACATTGTAGACATCAAAATCCTGCATGGCAGCTCCGCCTTTCAGCTGGGTTTTATGCAGAATGAGATGACCAGCTTCATGGCCCGCAACAACACGCTGTTCTTCCGCTGGCTGCTTCTGATTAATCACTACATACCGGGTCTTGTTCATGATCGTGCAGTACCCACGGAGACCATTCCGGGTATAGGCGTTGCTGGCTACTACGACAACACCCATGTCATCCAGTAATTCGAAAGGATCGGACGTCCGGAAGCGTCTTCTGAACCGTTGAACCTGATCAAATATATAGTCGGACACTCAACACCCCTCCAGTCATGGGAATGTGTTAGTTGTCTTCGCCATCCCGAAGATAGCGCTTGTTCGTGTACTTCTTCGCCCGCTGTTTGGAATCCAGGAAGAGCTTCTGCATTTCCGTAAGGAAAGCCAGCTTGTCCTCATCTGAAAGCTCGCCGCCAGCAAACAACTGCCGCGCTTCACCCAGGATGGCTTGTGCCTGACGCTGCCCCCGGGAGCCAAACTCTTGACCGACTTCCTCGAGGAACGCTTCATCTTCTGTACGAAGATAATTTACGTCGACGCCCAGAGCCGTCGCAAGCGCATCATAAGTCTCCTTATACCTGGGGTAGGATGTGCCGCCCTCATAAGCAGCCACACTGCGGGCACTGACACCGATCTTTTCGGCCAGTTCTCCCTGCGAAAGCTTCATGTCTTTTCGCAACTGACGTACTTTCTCGCCGAACTTCATACTCTTTCCTCCTTCGTCGGTCATCCCGAAGTTCATGAGTTTCATATTGACAATGAAGTTCAACTGCGTTATAATTCCAAACGTGAAGTTCAACTTCATGAAGAGTGTACACGATATGAAGCTCGATGTCAATAGGTAAATTCAATTTTTATGAACTTCAGCTTCATTTTTTAGGGAGGTATGGGAATGGCCACTGAAACCTTGATACTGCATAGTGACCTGAATTGCTACTATGCCAGTGTTGAAATGAACGAACATCCTGAATTAAGAGGTAAGAAGGTCGCGGTATGCGGTTCTACGGAGAACCGTCATGGGATCGTCCTGACTGCAAGCTATCCTGCGAAGCGTTCTGGTGTGAAGACAGGCATGGCTAACTGGCAGGCTAAACAGGCATGTCCCGACCTGATTATGGTCGATCCCCATTACGACCTCTACCTTCGATATAGCAAGATTGTCCGTTCCATTTATAAAAGGTATGCTGACTGTATCGAGCCCTTCGGGATGGATGAGAACTGGATCTCCATACCCTGCTGTAAAAGCATTGACCAGGATGGTCTGAAGCTCGCTGAAGATATCAGAAAGACCGTTCGGGAGGAAACAGGCCTGACTGTTAGCATCGGCGTATCATTCAGCAAAATCTTTGCAAAGCTTGGCAGCGATATGAAAAAGCCAGATGCTGTTACGGTGGTCAGCCGAGAAAACTACAAAGATACGGCATGGAAGCTCCCTGTGTCTGATCTCTTGTACGTCGGCCCGGCGACCACGCGGAAACTGGCGACCTATAACATTCATACCATTGGTGACCTCGCCAATGCTGATCCCAACATCCTTCATTATAAATTGGGCAAGAACGGGATCATGCTCAGGCACTTTGCCAATGGAACGGATTGTGCTCAAGTCATGCCACAGGAATACGTGGCTCCAGTGAAGTCAATCGGGCATGGCACTACCTGCGTTCGGGATTTGGAAACCAACTATGAGGTGTGGCAGGTTTTCTATGAACTGGCGCAGGACGTTGGGCATCGACTCCGGAAACACGAAATCACTGCAAAGGCAGTACAGATTTCTGTGCGCGACAAGGATCTGGGATGGTATCAGTGGCAAATGCCTCTTCCGTATCCTTCCCAGAGCCCTTATGAAATTGCCCAGTCCGGTTACGCGCTTTTCCGAGAGCATTACTGGTGGCCAAAGCCCGTCCGGGCACTAACCATTCGCGGCATCAACCCAGGCCGCGAAAGTGACCCGGTGCAGACGGACATCTTTAACGATTATGCTGTTCGGGATAAGCGCAGGCGACTGGACGACGCGGTTGACGAACTCCGGCAGCGGTTCGGCAATCGGATCATTTATCCGGCTTGCCTGCACGGACAATTGCCGATCGCTCAGGATCGCTGTGAGACAGTGCCGATGCCCAGCCCGATGTATCAATGAGAATGTTGTTTACAATAGATAAATCCTGTTGACAGGAATGTGTTTCAGGAGTATATTGTAAACAATCGCTCAGCGAATTATTGATTGTTTACAATCTGTGAGCGATGTGAGCGGATAGCGATTGTAAACAGGAGGGAGTCAACATGAGAAGTTTCGGCTTGAATGTAGAATATAATGGAGACCACTATGTTGCTTTATGTGGCGAACGTGCTAAACAATATGCCATAGGTGAGATGGCCTGTGAATTGATGCGTTTACGTCCCGCTGATATAAAGGATATTCTTGTCGAGGCAGATCATTTTGACGATCCTCTTGATAAGGATCAAATCAATGCTTTGCTATTCTGGTTCCGGGATAAACTCTTATCAAAGTATCCGCTTGTTGTCGGAGAAATGATTTCAATTGACTTCATGAATAAGACAATCGAATACTTTACTACAGATAAAGAAAAGCAGCGTGACTGGATTAACTCTTGCTTACCCGAAAACAAGGAGGATTCTGTAAGTAAATACATACTTGAAGGAACGCATTATACAGATTACGGAGACACTACAAATGGTCAGTTCCTTCTTACGCTTTGTTACAACGTTTCATTCGAGTACTGTCTTTTCAAAGGAGCCTTCCTCTCGTTTGCCAAATCTGACGAAAGCCCTGAAGACTTGAAACAAGCAGAACGTCTGCTTGAAATGTATGGAGCACAGGATAATGTCCAGGACATCGAATTTAGGATCATGGGATACGATGGTCGTTTTAATTCGGTATACACCATCAAATCGTTCTTCTCCCTGCTTCTGTTTGAGATGGCGCACATCATAGATGAAGGTGTTAACATTGTAAAATGTAAGAATTGTGGTCAATACTTTGTTCCCCTTAAGCGTTCCGATACCCGCTACTGCAATTATCCTTCTCCGGAAAACCCGGAAAAGACATGCAAGGAAATCGGTGCTCAGAAAGCCTGGGCGAACAAGGAAAAGACCGATGATGTCACCCGCGAATATCGGAAGGTGTATATGCGGTACAAGATGACCGTCAAGCGCCATCCTGATAATAAAGAAGCCCAGCAGAAACTGGATCGCCTGACTGATGGAATCAAGGAATGGCGGCAAAAGCTCGATGCTGGCGAGGTAAGCACAGCGGATTTCATGCGCTGGCTGGAAGAATTCTGATGAATAGCACGAAAGGAGTTCTATGATGACCGAACGCATTCCACAGAGCAGTTACCAAATAAAGCCAGCACGGCAGGTCATGGTGCCAGCAGAAGATGCTGATATGATCCGCAAGGTTCACCGGATACTCAAAGCCGGGAAGAACGTGGAGATCAAACAAGACACCAACGGGCACACAAAGGTATTCAAGGTCTCCAAGGAGATCGAACAATAGAATAGAGTGTGAAACAGCCACTCGCCGACAGCCAATTGGGGTTGTCGAAGGGCCAATCGGGGCCAGAGATAATGAGGTTAGTCCTCTATCTCTGGCCCCATTTCTTATTTCGGTGATTTCAGCCGACGGGCTGTCATCATAAAAAACTATCTCAAAGCCTGAGATGCGCATTAAGGCGGCGGGATGCATACGGAGTCCAGAAACGGTACAGCCGTTTCAAAACCCCGATGCACCCACCGTGCCTTGCTATGCCCTTTTCAGGTGCAGCCGGTCGGTGATGGTGTATCGCTGACCGGCTCTTTATGTGTCCCTCCGCTGAGATGTCCAGGCGGAAAGGACACTCATGGAAATCAAGGTTCGCTATGAAAATCAGGTCACTACCATTCAGGTTCCCGAAGAGGACTTCACTGTCATGATCGAGATGGATTACCAGGAACGCTGTGCTGCTGCCGATGATCCCGCTTCTATCACACGGCGGACACCGCAGGAGATTCTGGACACGGAAATCAACCGCCCCGACTACAACAACTGGCATCGCCATTGGAGACACACAGATGGTGATGCAATTCCGCCTCGGCTGGATCACAAGGCAGGCTTTCTCTCCCGTAATCAGGATGATTCGGGTGCGCCGCATCACTATACCGTTGAAGATTTCCCGGATGTTGCTGGCCCGCTTCGCCAGTTAACGGAAGAAAGCTACGAGGAGACATGCGCTCTGGTTCGCCGGGTGCTTAAGCCTTCCTATGCCGATATGGTCATTGCTATCCATATCGACGGTATGAAGATCGTGGAATACGCGGCACTGATCAGCGACAAACCGGACAACGTTTCCCATCGTCTACACCGGGCTGAAAAAAAGCTGAAAGATTTTTTTGAAAAACGTCTTGTTTGACCCTCTCCCGTGGCAACGGGATGGGAGGCACAAAAAATCAGCCTTCCGGGGAGGTGAAGAACATGCAGCATAACCTGCGAATTAGTGTGACCCGCCATCCGGATACCGGCGGCGTGGTTGCCATCCGGAGTGTGTCTGTCCGGGAACGATTGCTTCGCTTTCTGCTTGGCGAAAAGCGGAAGCTGACAATCCTGGTTCCGGGCGATACGGTCAGCGGCATCGAGATCAGCGACATTCATGATGGAGGTATGGAACGTGAGACTGTACGAGGTTAACCAAGAAATCGAGAACTTGCTGGAGGCGCTGGAACCTGATCCTGAGACCGGCGAGATTCCGGCGAACGAGGACGAGATCATTGCCCAGATCAATACCCTGGCCATGAAACGGGAAGACATTCTGTCGTACCTGGCCAAGCTGGCGCTGGATGTGAAGGCATCTGTTCAGGCGATGAAGGCTGAAGAAAAGCGTCTGCATGACCGCCGCCAGAGCATGGAGCACAGACAAGAACGCCTGATTTCCATTCTGGATCGGGAATGCGGCGGGCAGAAAACCGATCTCGGTGTGGCAACTCTCTGCTACCGCAAGAGCACCCGTGTAGAGGTCAATGATGAAAAAGTCGCCATCGACTGGCTGAAAAAGACCGGCCATCACGACTGCTATCGCCAGCCTGATCCGGAGATCTCCAAGCTGTATGTTGGCAAACTGCTGGACGCTGGTGAGCAGGTGCCCGGCGTGGAACGCGTCACAGGCATTTCGTGTTACCTGCGCTGAGGAAGGAGAAACACATGCTGAATATCACATCCGGGCGGGTTGCCCGTCCACAGAAGCTGGTGCTGTACGGCGTGGAAGGCATCGGCAAAACCAGTCTCGCCGCACAGACACCGGACCCCCTCTTTATCGACACGGAAGGCGGCACTGCGCATTTGGACGTCCGTCGGCTTCAGAAACCTGCAACCTGGGATGAACTGATCGCCCTGATCAAAGAAGTTGCAGCGACTCCGGAAGTATGCCGGACACTGGTTATCGATACCGCTGACTGGGCTGAACAGATGTGTATCGACTTCATCTGCGCTAAGTATAAGCAGCCTGGAATCGAGAGCTTTGGCTACGGTAAAGGCTATACCTATCTGGCAGAAGAATTCGCCCGCCTGCTCGCTGCCTGCGATGAGGTGATTCTTTCCGGCAAAAATGTCGTGATCACTGCTCACGCCAAGATGCGGAAGCAGGAGCTCCCTGACGAGCAGGGTGCTTTTGACCGCTGGGAGTTGAAGCTTTCTAAGCAGACGGCACCGCTGCTGAAAGAATGGCCGGATGCGCTGCTGTTCCTCAACTTCAAGACGCTGGTCGTGGCGACGGAATCCAATACGCACAAGGCACAGGGCGGCAAGCGTGTCATGTTCACCAGCCATCATCCGTGTTGGGATGCAAAGAACCGCCATGGTCTGCCGGAAGAGCTCGACCTGAGCTATGCCAGTATCGCGCCGATCTTCGGCGACGCGCAGGCAGCACCCAGGATGGCGTCCGCAGCACAGACACAGCCATCACCGAACGCTCCTGTGCAGCAGACACAGCCGCTCCCGACTGTAACGCCGGAAACACTGTCAATCCTGACGGGCTGGATGGATCAGAAAGGGATTAAGCCCGAGGAGATCCAGACGCTGGTAGCCCAGAAGGGACATTTCCCGCCGGAAACCCCGATTGATCAGTATCCCGAAAAGTTTGTGCGCGGTTGGCTCATGCATAACTGGTCTCAGGTCGTGGCGACCATCGAGGCCAATCCTGAACACACACCCTTTTGAGGAGGTAAAGCAATATGGCACTTGATAACAACATCATGGACTGGGGCGACACCATTGAAAACGACGGTCAAGAGTTCGTCGTCCTTCCCGAAGGTGATTATACCTTCACTGTGACCAATTTCGAGCGTGGCCGTTTTCCCGGCAGCGCCAAGATCCCGCCCTGCAACAAAGCGACTTTGACCATCCAGATCGACAACGATAAGGGCAGCGCCAATGCCCGCTTTGACCTGATCCTCTACCGCACCCTGGAGTGGAAAATTGCTTCCTTCTTCCGCTGCATTGGTCAGAAGAAGCACGGCGAAAAGGTCACCATGGACTGGAATAAGGTTGTCGGTTCCCGTGGCCGGGCGCACATCAAGCCCCGCACCTATACCAAGGATGGCGAAGAACGTCAGGTCAACGATGTGGATCGCTTTCTGGACTATGATCCTTCTGTTGCCTTTGTTCCGGTAAAGAATGAGGAACTGCCCTGGGGCAACGGAGGATTCTGATCATGGCAATTGAGCTCAGACCATATCAGGCTGAAGCGAAGGATGCCATCCTGCAGGAATGGTCGGAAGGCCGGAAGCGAACGCTTCTGGTCTTGCCGACCGGCTGCGGAAAGACGGTCGTCCTTGCCAAGGTAGCCGAAGATCAGGTGGATCATGGCGTGTGCTGATTATGGCGCATCGCGGTGAACTGCTGGATCAGGCCGCTGACAAGGTAAAGCAAGTGACTGGAATCGACTGTGCCTATGAGAAAGCAGGCACTTCATCGCTTGGCAGCTGGATGCCGATCACCGTTGGTTCCGTCCAGTCCCTGTGTCAGGAGAAGCGACTTCAGCAGTTTCCTTCAGACTACTACTCCTCCGTGATCGTTGACGAGGCACATCATTGCCTGTCCGATTCTTATCAGCGGGTGCTGGAACATTTCAGCGCCGCCAATGTGCTGGGTGTCACCGCGACGCCCGACCGTGGCGATATGCGCAACCTGGGCCGTTTCTTTGATTCCCGCGCTTACGAATACACGATGTCACAAGCCATTCGAGATAAATATCTGTGCCCGGTAAAGGCTCAGATGATCCCTCTGAAACTGGATATCAGCGACGTGGGCATGAGCAACGGGGATTACAGCGCAGGTGAGGTTGGTACGGCTTTGGAGCCTTACCTCCGCCAGATCGCCCATGAGATTGCCGAAAACTATGCTGATCGAAAGACCGTCGTTTTCCTGCCGCTCATACACATTTCGCAGACCTTCTGTGATTTGCTGAACGAGATGGGCGTTCCCGCTGCCGAGGTCAACGGCAACAGCGCCGACCGCGCTGATATCCTTCGGGATTTTGAAGCAGGTCGTTATTCCGTGCTGTGCAACAGTATGTTGCTCACCGAAGGCTGGGACTGCCCGGCGGTGGATTGCATCGTTATCCTCCGCCCGACAAAGGTGAGAAGTCTTTATCAGCAGATGGTGGGACGCGGTATGCGGCTATACCCCGGCAAAGAGGAACTGATCCTTCTGGACTTCCTCTGGATGACAGAACGGCATGACCTGTGCAGGCCTTCCTCCCTGATTTCAAAGGACACGGAGATTGCCGCAAAGATCGACAGACAGGTCATGGATGCCCCCTATGGCGTAGACATCATGGATGCCGAGGAGCAGGCAGAAAAAGATGTGCTTCAAGAGCGGGAGCAGGCTCTGGCAAGGCAGCTGGCTGAAATGCGTCATCGGCAGCGGAAGCTGGTGGATCCTCTGCAGTATGCGATGTCCATCGCGGCAGAAGATCTGGCCAACTATGTGCCGACCTTTGCATGGGAGATGGCACCGCCGTCACAGAAGCAACTGCAGTTTCTGGAAAAGCGCGGCATTTTTGCTGAATCCGTGGAAAACATGGGCAAGGCCCGCCTCCTGATCGATCGGCTGATTCGCCGTCAGGACGAAGGCTTGTCTACACCAAAGCAGATCCGCTGCCTGGAACGCTATGGCTTCCGGCAGGTGGGCACTTGGAGCTTTGATCAGGCAGGCGCGATGATCTCCCGCCTCGCTGCGAACAACTGGCACATTCCTTTTGGACTGAATGTGTCCGCATACAGACCATAATGGGGGATTCGATATGAACAATATACTTTCTGCCCTGAACCGCATTTCCTGCGCTGATCTGACCCATGACGAATGGGTCAGGGTCGGCATGGCACTGAAGGCGGAGGGTTATGACTTGAGCGTTTGGGATGAATGGAGCAGCCGTGATGCACAGCGCTATCATCCCGGCGAATGTGCCCGGCGCTGGAACTCTTTTCGCGGCAGCGATTCGCCCGTCACCGGCGCGACTATCGTCAAGATGGCACAGGATCGCGGATGGACTCCCTTTTCCGGCACAGACGGGTGTATGGCATGGGATGACGTAATCGAATATGACGGTGACAGCCAGCCTGATCCTGTACCGGCCCGGAAGCCTACAGAAGACCTGATCCTGTATCTGCAGACCCTCTTTGACCCGGATGACCATGTAGGATACGTCACCAATGACGCTTGGCAAAATGAGGACGGCAAGTGGGTGCCGTCCAAGGGCGTCTGCGACCGCACCGCAGCGGAGCTTATTGAATCCCTGCTCCGGCATCCGGATGATTTGGGAGCAACCGTAGGTGACTGGAAACCAGAGGCCGGTGCCTGGATTCGCTTCAATGCGCTGGACGGCGAAGGCGTCCGAAATGAAAACGTAGTCTCGTTCAAATACGCCTTGGTGGAATCGGACGCGATGTCGGTGGATGAACAAATCGCAATGTACCGCAGACTGGAGCTTCCGATTGCCGCCCTGGTTTCCAGCGCACACAAGAGCGTTCATGCCATTGTGCATGTGGATGCAGGCGATCAGCAGGAATACCGCAAGCGCGTAACCTACTTGTACGATTTTCTGGCCAGTCACGGTGTAAAGGTGGATACCCAGAATCGGAACCCCAGCAGGCTCTCCAGGATGCCCGGTGTAACTCGTAACGGACAGATTCAAAAGCTGCTCGGTGTGAACATTGGACGAAAATCCTGGGTGGACTGGATGGATTTCGTGGAAGGTGCGACGGACGAGCTTCCCGGTCTGATACCGTTGTCAGCATATGCAGCCGACCCTCCTGCGCTGCCAGAAGAACTGATCGAAGGTGTGCTTCGGCGTGGGCATAAGATGCTGATTTCCGGCAGTAGCAAGGCTGGAAAATCCTTTCTGCTTATGGAATTGAGCATTGCGATTGCAGAAGGAAAGCCCTGGCTGGGCTTCCCCTGCAGAAAGGGTCGCGTACTATACGTCAATCTGGAAATCGACCCTGCCTCCTGCGTGAATCGCTTTGTCAAGATTTATGAAGCACTGGGGTACAGCAGAGATCACATGGATGACATCATCGTATGGAACCTGCGCGGACATGCTGTGCCGCTGGATCAGCTGGTACCCAAGCTCATCCGCCGTGTGCGTGATCAAAAGCTGGACGCCATCATCATTGACCCGATTTACAAGGTTATCACCGGTGATGAAAACAGTGCGTCAGATATGGCAGCATTCTGTAATCAGTTTGACCGGATCTGCAATGAGACGGGCTGCTCGACCATTTACTGCCATCATCATTCCAAAGGCGCTCAGGGAGCCAAGAGGGCTATGGATCGTGCCTCTGGCAGCGGCGTGTTTGCCCGGGATCCGGATGCCCAGCTGGACATGATCGAGCTGGAGCTCAGTGACGAAGTCAGAAACATGATCGCGGATAAAGGCGCGACAGGATGGCGAATGGAGTGCAGCCTGCGCGAATTTCAGAACTTCACCCCCGTCGATTTCTGGTTTGAGTATCCGATTCATCGTCTGGACAACGGCGATTCCTTAAAAGCCATGCCTACGCAAGGCTCACCGGAAGCAGGGCGCTTGAAGAACAGTCACAGCAAGTCCTCTGAAAATGCGGCTGAGGAATTCCGTAATGCCTTTTACGTGCAGGCAATCGATGGCTCCGTCAGTGTGCCGGATATGATGGCCTACCTCAACATTTCCGATAAGACGGTATATGCCCGCATCAAAAAGCTGGATGGCGAGTTTGTTCTGAAGAAAGGACGGGTCTACCGGGCTGAGGATGCAAAGTAATAATTCTTCTTCTACGCTGTCTTTATATACATAAAGACGAGAAGAAAGGGTCGTTACACTCCCGAAGTAGGTAGGACTCCTTACGTCCGTCCTACCTCTTCGAGGACTGCAACGGTAACTCCTACAGCGGAGAATACACATGAAAAGAAGAGGTTTAGAAAAATGATGGATTTCTTTCTGGATATACAGCCGCCAACCGTGACGGCGCAGGAGCACAAGGTCAGGGTTGTTCGCGGCAAGCCCATGTTTTACGACACCGCCAAGCTGAAAGCAGCCAGGAGCACATTTGAAAGCCTGCTGCGCAGGCACCGTCCTGCTACGCCGCTGGAAGGCCCTGTCGCCCTGATTGTGGATTGGCATTTTGCAACAAAGACTCATAAGGAAGGAACATTTCGGGTGACCCGCCCGGATACGGACAACTTACAGAAACTCTTGAAGGACTGCATGACCCGCGTCGGATTCTGGAAGGATGATGCCCAAGTGTGCCGGGAGGAAGTGACAAAACGCTGGTCTCGCCAGAAGCCCGGCATTCATATCAAGGTGGTGAATATAGATGACGCCTGAAGAGAAAGACATTATGGCCGATATGTTCTACTTTCTCCGGGATCACAACGACCCGCCTGCCGTAGGCACAGACGCTTGCACGGCCTTCTGGGAGAAGGCGGCAAAAGACATCGGATCTTTGGTCGGAACCAAGTGGAACAATCATCCGCTGGCAATGGATCTGGGAATCGCCCTGTATGGGTACATCGAGAAAAAGTGCAAAGCCAAAGGCGGTGGCAGCGCATGAGCTATCGGAACAGTGAGGGTTACAGCGACCCGACTGCTGGCCAGGCGCTTGGCAACATTACAAGAGAGGAACGCCGCCGGAGACGGCTGCTTCAGAAACGGAGGCTATTGAATGACAGGGACACAGGCACTGGCGAATGCGATCATCATACAGGCAACAAAGGATTACCGGCATGCAATTCAGGCACTGAAGCGCAATCCTCGAAACCGGGCAGCAATGGCTGAAGCCTTGGAGATTGAAAAGTTCTTCCATTCCTCATGGTTCAGCGTGCTGACAGATCTTGACCCGAATTACCTGCTGAATCAACTGCGGAAGGAGGCAGCATAATGACATCAAAAGAATATTTGAATCAGGCTTATTGGCTCGACCGCAGGATTGACAGCAAGCTGGAGCAGCTGTCTGCACTGAAGGATATGGCTACAAAAACAACCAGCGCCATGAACGATGATGTGGTCAGCCACACTCGGAACGTGCACTCCATGCAGGATGTTATCGCCAAGATCATCGATATGCAGACCGAGATCAATGCGGACATTGACCGGCTGGTAGATTTGAAAAGCGAGATCATGCATGTGATCAAGGCTGTCAAAAACCCTGAACACCAGACATTACTGGAACTCAGATACCTGTGTTTCAAGTCCTGGGAATATGTGGCCGAGCAGATGGGCTACAATGTCCGGCACATTTACCGCCTGCATGATGAAGCGGTCGAGCAGATCACGATTCCTGAATCTTGTCACTAAATGTCACTGGATGTCATGCGGTTTCCTGTGATATGATACACTCAGCAAAACAGGATCGAGAGAGCCTTGCGGGGACACACCCTGCAGGGCTTCTTTCTTTTCCGGATAGGAGTTGCCGCGTATGCTATTCACCAGCGAGCAGGTGTCCGCCGGGCACCCGGATAAGATTTGCGATCAGATTTCAGACATGATCGTGACCGACTGCCTTCAGAATGACCCGGATAGCCGTGTGGCTGTGGAGACCATGATCAAGGATGATCATGTGATCGTCGCCGGTGAGATTTCGTCTATGCACACTCCAGACGTACAGGAACTGGTACGGCGTGTGTTGGCTGCAAGAGAACCGGAGATCCGAAACGCTTTCAATCTTGCTATCCATATTTCAAAGCAATCAAGCGATATCGCACTGGGTGTGGATAAGAAAGGTGCAGGAGATCAGGGCATGATGTTCGGCTATGCCTGCGATGAAACACACCGGATGCTTCCTCTGCCCTTTGTGCTGGCGACGGAAGCAATTCAGTACCTCCAGCAAGAAAAACATCCGGAGCTGCTACCGGATGCCAAGGCGCAGGTTACCTTCGATTATCGGAGGCACAGGATAGATACCTTTCTGATCAGTACACAGCACAAAGAAGAAGTCGAGGCTTCAGTCGTGCAGCGTATCTGCCGGTCAATCATGCTGAAAATAGCTGATGCCTATGGCCTGAATACAGATTACAGAGCACTGGTCAATCCCACGGGCAGATTTGTGACTGGCGGCAGCTTTGCTGATTCTGGAGTGACTGGCCGGAAAATCATCGCCGATACATACGGCGGTGCGGCTCATCATGGTGGCGGCGCTTTCTCAGGGAAAGACCCTACCAAAGTTGACCGCAGCGGCGCTTATATGGCGAGGCGGATTGCAAAAGACATTTTGCGTGCAGGATTGGCTCGCAGATGTGAAGTGCAGCTGGCTTACGCGATTGGTGTCGATGAGCCTGTCAGTATAAATGTAAACACATTTCATTCCGGCAAAGTACCTGCCTCTTATATCGTCAAGTGGATTCGGAAGCGGTATGACCTGACCCCAGAAGGAATGATTCATTTCCTGAGGCTTCGTGACGTGGATTACAATTGCACTGCAACCCTGGGGCACTTCTGGCGACAGTGGTTGCCCTGGGAGGCTGAAAGCCAGCCGTGATGACTTTATTTGCCTTGTGTGCCTGTACCCAGTTGACTTTATGGGCGTTCAGAGTGAGTAATGGCATGCAAAAAACGCAAAGGAGGTTTTTCTCATGACCATTACGACGAACACGACCGACCGCAAGGCGCTGGCAAAGGCCATCGCCGATGAACTGGGCGCGACTGCCCGCTACATGGGAATGCCCGGCTGCGGGTACCAGGTTGGCGACTACGTTGTCGACCGGGACGGAAACATCACCGGAGAAAATTTCGAAGCCCTGCGGGATTTCCTGACGCGGAACGGCTACGAGCTTCCGGATCAGGAAGCGCCCACAGAGGCACAGCTTGATGACGAGCCCGCCGAAGAAGCGCCTGCCGATTCAGAAGCGGAGCCCATCACCCAGATGGACATTTCGATTCCGGCGCGGGATGCTACGGTAACACAGTTGAAGAACCTGATCTTCATGCTGCACAGCCGCCAGACCCTGATCAACCGCATGACCGACAGCGACTGCCTGGACATTCCCGACATCCTGATTGACCGACTGCAGGAAAGCACACCGGAAACCCCAGAAGCGCTCACTGACCTGCTGGATGACTGCAAAGCCATGGAAGGCCTGACCGGATTTGATTTCCGGGACGGCAAGGCCAGCATGACCTTTCCCTTTGACGAGACACAGCCGGAGCGCTGGACGACCTACGCCAACCTGCTGAACCGGATTTACGACGCGGCGATGAAGGCTACGCGGGTGTTCCCGGAGCGGGTGGAACCTGACGACCAGAACGAGAAGTACCTCGCGCACGTCTGGCTCCAGCGGCTGGGATACCACGGTGCGGATTTCAAAGCGGAGCGAAAAATCCTGCTGGGCCACCTGAAAGGCTACTGTGCCTTCGGAAGCGGCGACAAGATGCAGGCCCACAAGGAAAAGTACACCGCCCTCCGGCGGGAGCGCAGGCTGGCCGAACAGGAAGCGGCGGTGCTGGAGGTCATGGTTGAGGAGGCGAACACCAATGAGTAAGAGCATTCAGGAAGCCCTGCTGGATTTGAAAGCCCGGCAGGAAGCCGGAGAGAAGATGCCCTGCCCGCGATGCGGACGGGACACCATGAAGCCGGATCTGCACACCAACGCGCTGAGCCGACATGCCGACGGCATCTACGTGTGCGATGACTGCGGCACAGCAGAAGCGATGCTGGACTTCATGCGGAACCCGCTCCCGCTGGAGTGCTGGGCACAGTTCCGGGATGGTGAAGCCACAGCGGATTTCAAAGCGGTACCCGGCGAGGAAGCGCTGAAGACCATCAAGGCAGAGCATGTGCCGCGCCTGATCCGGATCTTCCAGCAGTGGAAGGCGGGCGCAGATTTCAAAGCCCTCCGGATCACGGCTATGAAGGAATGTCCCGGCCTGACACAGATCTGGGAGGAACCTTTCCAGGCGCTGTACACGGTGGCCGACGGTGAGATCGTGATCCGGTTCCGGGAGAACAACGATGCGGTGGAGGTCGCCGCAGACCACCTGACCAAAGCGAAGTAAGCCCCTGCGGATTTGAAAGCGGCGACGCGAAGCTAGTGCCAAGCGCTGGCCGCTTTTCCTTTTGCCCGCGTCGCCGCCACGTTGGCCCCTGTCGCGGGCTTGGCGGCAAGGGCCAAGGAAGAACCCGACCGGGCGAAACGGCGCGAACGTGGGCCAAACACGGCGCGGATTTGAAAGCCGCCCAGAGACAATGAAAGCCGCCTTCCGAATTGGAAAGCGGCTGTATTCGTGTGTCCCTGCGGCAGGTGTTGTCCAGATGTTGTCTTACCAGTGTGTGCCCCGCTGCAGGCTTCTCTCCAGCGCAGGCTTCAGGATGGTGTTGATTTGAGAGCGCAGGCCGAGCTTCCGGTAGGCCTCTTCGATGCCCTTGTAGTAGGCGCTGTGGGGCGGCGATTGGCGAATCATCTTCATGATGTAAATCATGCCTTCGATTTGAGAGCCGTCCGACATGTGCACGGGCCAGCGCTCCTTGATGTAGTAGCTGGGGTATCCTTCGTAGCGGTCAAGGCTCCGTTCGTCGCGGTCGTTGATTTCCCAGACGGCAACGGGCACCCGGTTGCGCTGGTCTCCTGTCTTTTCGACGGTGGCGTGGAGGTAAAACTCCAGCCGGGCTCCGGCGATGTACCCGGTACCAATGAGCCTGGCATCCGGACAGCGGAATGCCATCTGTTCCTGAACCATGTTGCTTCCGTAAGCGATGTATTTCATTGCGGTTATCCTCCTTGTCGATTTGAAAGCTGCGTCAGGCGACATCCTGCCGGGTGTGCTTGACAATCTTGTAGCTGATCGGCGCGCCGGTGATGCTGTAGTTTCCAAGGCCAATCACGTACTCCATGCACTTCTGTGCCTCCTGAAGTGTCCTGAACTCTCCGCTATACGGAAGCCACCTGCGGGCTGTTCCTTTGCAGAATACCTGATAAGTGGTCATGATGCAATGCCTCCTTCTTGATTTGAAAGCCCTGCCGGGCGGTCCATTACTCACTCTGCCCGGCGGGAAAGTCAACGGGTTTGTGTGCCTGCAGTCCAGCTTAATTCAAAAGCTGTGCCCGCAAGCGAAGGGTCAGGCTGCTGATTTCCCGGTGTGTCATGCCGAGGATTTCCAGATCGTTTCTGCCGTTGATGGTCGCCATCAGGATTTCGAAGAGCTCCGTCTTGAAATCCAGCGCATGGTTCTCCGGGTCTTCTTCCCGGAACTGTGTCCAATCGCGGTGCAGGTCTTGCAGGGTGTAAACGCGGTCATCGTTCAGGTCGATGAACTTCATGGTGTGTACCTCCTTCGTGATTTGGAAGCCTGTGGCTCCGGGTGAAGGTTCCCGATTCAGGAGCCCTCAGCCGGAACCGCCGGAGCGGTTGCCGTGTGCGTCAGCGGATGGTGTACCGCTTGCCCTTCGCTGTGATTTCGAAGCGGCGCTTGCCGTCCTCGTTCCAGACCCGTTCCATCTTTTCGATGTCCTCCAGCCTGCAGGTTTTCATCTTCGGCTGTTTCCGGAGCCAGCGCAGGGCTGTCGATTTGAAAGCGTCGCCCAGCGTCTCCCGGCGGTCTGTGTGGCTGGCGCGGTAGCGCTCCATCCGGATGCGCCCGATGCTGGCGGCTTCGTCGAGCCCGAGGTACCAGCCCTCGCCGCGACCGTTGACCTCGGCCCACTTGATTTGGAAGCTGGGCTCCAGTCGGCTGTTCCAGATGGTGCCGTCCCAGCGGTCGCCGACCCAAGTGTCTGCCGCCGCCCGCCCGACGGTCAGGGTGACCACGTCGCCGTGGAAGCCGTCGCTGATGTGGCTCCAGCAAAGCCCGCGTTCAAGGAGAACCCGGATGATTTCGGAGCCGTTGGTGAGGTCGATGTGCGCGATTTCGCCCTGCGAACCGTTCATGGTGTCCGGGAAAATGGTGTACCCCTGATTCAGGAGCTCGGTGACCTTCTGGGTGTACGCGTTGCGGATGTCCTGTTTTTTCATGGTGTGTTCCTTTCCGGGCTCTCGGCCCTGTCGATTTGAAAGCTGTGGCTGGCGCGGGCTTACTTGGCCTCGCGGATTTCGAAGCGGGTGGTGCCGTGTGTCCAAGGGTTGCTCCGCTCCTCGATTTCGAAGCGGCGCTTCATGGCCTGTGCCTGTTCGAGGGTCTTGGTGCCGCCGACCAGACAGCCGTTGCTGTTGTAGATGTGCCAGCGGACGCCGATGTGCTTGCCGTACGCGATGGCCTGATTCCGGTTCATCATGGGGTGTACCTCCTTGGGCTGTGTGCCCTGCTTGATTTGGAAGCTGTGCGGCTTCCCGCGACCGGGCGATTCCTGTGCCCGGTTTCGGCCCGGTGCCGCCGGGCCATCATCAGGCGGGTCGGTTTCAAAGCTGTGTCCTCCCGGGTGTGCGCCGCCGGGTTCAGGAGGCCCGGCGGGTGGTCTCCGCACCGTTCCTCCAAGCCGCGTTGCCGGGCATGTGCTTCAGGAGGTGTGTGCGGGCGGTCTTAAACTCCTCGCCGTTCATGCCCAGCCGGAGGAGCCAGCACCGGAAGGTGTATGCCGGGTTGTCGGTGACCGGGCGGGCCGGGCTCGCGGAAGCCACCGTCAGGGCTTGGTGGGAAATCGCGAGGCAAAGCTGGATGTAGGCCTTGACCTCTCCGGCGTGAAGTGTGCTGTTGAAGGCCCGGAACTCGATGGTGCCCTTCTGGAAAACGCTGTGCAGGTTCAGCAGGTGGTACCGGGAGGGGTCGTAGTGCTGGTGTGCGTGGTAGGCCCAGTCGCGGTCGTCGTACCAAATCCGGGCGAACTCCTCGGAGGTGGTCGGGCGGCGGCGGTTCAGGGTCGCGAGGAAGTTCGGGTCGACGGGCTGGCACCAGCGGCTCCGGCGCTCCGGGCTGATTTGGAGGGCTTGGGTCAGGAGGTCTTCCTTGGCGTTGACCAAGTTGACCAAGTTCCGCAGGGTTTTGGGGGTGTGCTCCCCAAGGCCGACGTGTACGTGGATGCCGCAGGAGGGGTCGGCGTGTGCCCCAGCCGCCCGGAGGGCCCGGACGCAGGCCTGCACCGTTTCGATGTCTTCCCAGCGGCAAATCGGGCTCACAAACTCTGTGCCTTGGTCGCGCGGCCCGGCGATGCTGGCGTCGCTGACCAGCTTCCACCGCCGCCCGTCCGGCGCGGTGACCTCCCAAGCGTCGTACGCGCCGCCCGCATGCCGGAAGGTCGCTCCTTCGCCGAGGGTTTCCGCGACCACCTGCGCGGCCCGCTGGCGGGTGATGTGGTTCATCTCGATCTCGATGCCGAAGGTCTGGGTTTTCATGGGGGTCTCCTTTCTCCCGGCGGCGGCTTCTCCCGCCCGGCCCGGCTGTGCCTTCTGGGCAGTTTCCCGCCCGGCGCGTACATCCATCACTCTGCCGGGCCGAAAAGTCAACGGTTTTTTTTGCGAAAAAGGAGGCCGCGCTTCCTTATACATGCGCGTAGGGGCCGGGAAAAAACCCGTTTTTTTTTCGCCGGGCGGGCAGTTTTTCGCCGCCCGGGCGGGCACACCGACCCGCCGCCCGGAACCGCCGCCGGGCACACTTTCCGACTTTGCTCTTCGAAAGTCCGGCGGGCGGCACACTTCTCCGCTTTGCTCTGGAAAAGTCCACCCGGGCACAGGGTTTTTCGACTTTGCTCTGGTGAAGTCCGGGCGGGCGGCGCTTCTCCGCTTTGCCGTGAAGAAGTCCGGCGGGCGGCACACTTCTCCACTTTGCTCTGGCGAAGTCGCCGGGCTGGTCGGTGTGCCCAGCCGCCGGGTCGAGGTGTGCCCGGGAGGGGGTGGTCAGATCCCAGGGTGTGCCTGGCGGAGACCGCGCCCCCCTCACGCGTGAATTTCCGACAAATTCGGGGGTGGGGGTATCAGCCCGCCCGGACATCAAAAAGCCGCCCCTGGAGGACGGCAGAAGGAGGAACCGTGAATACGAATCTGAACATGCAGACCATGCCCATTGACCGGCTGAAGCCTGCGAAATACAACCCCAGGAAAGACCTGAAGCCGGGTGATCCCGCGTATGAGAAGATCAAGCGCAGCCTGCACGACTTCGGGTATGTCGATCCCATCGTCTGGAATGAGGTGACGGGCAACATCGTAGGCGGTCACCAGCGTTTCAAGGTGCTGAAGGCTGAAGGCGCGACCGAGGTGGACTGCGTTGTGGTGCACATCGAGAACCCTTCGGATGAGAAGGCGCTGAATATCGCGCTCAACAAAGCCACTGGTGACTGGGAGCCCACGGCCCTGGCTGACCTGCTGCAGGATCTGCAGAGCGCCGGATATGATCTCGGTGCGACGGGCTTTGATGCTGCCGAGGTGGATGATCTCTTCTCCAAGGTGCATGACAAGGATGTGCATGACGATGACTGTGAGATTGATCCGGAAACAGTCAACGTATATGTACAGCCCGGTGACATCTGGACGCTGGGCAGGCACCGCATGATGTGCGGGGACAGCACATCGCCGGATGCAGTGGACGCGCTCATGGACGGCATCAAGGCCAACCTGGTCGTAACCGATCCTCCCTACAACGTCGCGTATGAGTCCGCTGATGGAAAGAAGATCCAGAACGACAGTATGGCGGACGAGCAGTTTTTCTCGTTCCTGCTGGCCGCTTTCCAGAACATGGCGGCGCATATGGCTGAGGGTGGCAGCGCGTACATCTTCCATGCGGATACCGAAGGGCTGAACTTTCGCCGGGCATTCAAGGAGTCCGGCTTTCATATTTCCGGGGTATGCATCTGGGTGAAGAACAGCCTGGTGTTGGGCCGCAGTCCATACCAGTGGCAGCACGAGCCCGTACTCTATGGCTGGCTCCCCAACGGGAAGCATAAGTGGTTCGCCGACCGTAAACAGTCCACCATCTGGAATTTCGACAAGCCCAAGAAGAGCGCCGACCATCCGACCATGAAGCCGATCCCGCTGCTGGCGTATCCGATTAAGAACAGCAGCGCACCGAACGCCGTGGTGATGGATCTGTTCGGCGGCAGCGGCTCCACCCTCATTGCCTGCGAACAGACCGACCGCATCTGCCGGACGATGGAGCTTGACCCGAAGTACGCTACTGTCATTGTCGAGCGATTCCATCAAGAATATCCGGATCAGGAGATCACGGTGCTCCGGGACGGGCAGACAGTTTCCTATGACAGTATTGTCACAGGGAGTTAAGCACCCGTCAGAAACACATTTTCCCCAGACAGTATCCAGACACTATCCCCGGGGAAACACACTTTTCAAGAGAAACGGAGGTGAAAACCGATGGCCACCAGAGGAAGAAAGCCCCTGCCCACGGCCCTGAAAGAACTGGAAGGCGACCGTGGCAAGGGCAGACGACCGCTGAACAAGGATGAGCCGACGCCGCCCCAGGACAACGTGAAGTGTCCTGCCTGGCTGATGCCGGAAGCAAAGAAGGAATGGAAGCGTCTGGCTCCCTCCCTGATCGCCATGGGTGTTCTCACCGAGCATGACATGGAAGCCTTCGCCGGATACTGCCAAGCTTATGCCCGGTGGCGGGAGGCTGAGGAGTTCCTGTCCCAGCACGGCACCATCTTCAAAACCCCAAGCGGTTATGTACAGCAGGTGCCACAGGTCAGCATTGCCATGCAGAACCTGAAAATCATGCAGTCCTTCTGCTCGGAGTTTGGCCTGACGCCTGCCAGCCGGGCACGGCTCTATGCCAACAACGGCGACAGCGCAGCCAACGACGACCCGATGGAATCTGTCCTGAAGGGAGGCTGGCAGGATGTTCAGTGAAGCGAAAGCCCGCCGGGTGACGCAGTTCATTGAGTGCCTGAAGCATACCAAGGGAGAATTCCACGGGGAGCCGTTCAAGCTGCTGCCCTGGCAGGAAAAGATCATCCGGGATGTGTTCGGCACTGTCCGTGACGATGATCCTTCCATGCGGCAATACAATACGGCTTACATCGAGATCCCGAAGAAGAACGGGAAGAGTGAGCTCGGCGCTGCCATTGCCCTGAACATGCTCTGCAATGATGATGAGTGGCGGGCGGAGGTTTACTCCTGCGCCAGCGACCGTCAGCAGGCGGCTATCGTGTTCGATGTGGCCGTGGATATGGTGAAGCAGTCCCCGGCGCTCAGCAAGCGGATCAAGATCATCCCAAGCACCAAGCGCATGGTCTACCAGCCAACCGGAAGCATCTATCAGGTGCTGTCCAGTGAAGTGGCCACCAAGCACGGCCTGAATGTGAGCGCCTGCATCTTTGATGAGCTTCACACCCAGCCCACCCGCGCTCTGTATGATGTCATGACTCAGGGCAGCGGCGACGCCCGGAAGCAGCCGCTTTGGTTCCTGCTGACGACGGCGGGCACCGACCGGAACAGCATCTGCTGGGAGGTTCATCAGAAGGCGCTCGATATCATCGAAGGCAGGAAGGATGATCCTCGCTTCTACCCCGTGCTCTACGGCTTGCCGGATGACGCCGACTGGACAGATGAAAAGAACTGGTACAAGGCTAATCCATCACTGGATCAGACCATCTCCATCGATAAGGTGCGGGACGCTTTCAGAAAGGCTCAGGAAACGCCAGCCGATGAGAACATGTTCCGTCAGCTGCGCCTGAATCAATGGGTCAAGCAGTCTATCCGCTGGATGCCCATGGACAAGTGGGATGAGTGCGGCGGCGCTGTGAACGAGTATGAACTGGAAGGCCGCGCCTGCTATGCCGGGCTTGACCTATCCAGCACCAGTGACCTTACGGCCATGGTGCTGGTGTTCCCGCCAAGGGATGACGAAGAGCAGTACATCGTGCTTCCGTACTTCTGGCTCCCAGAGGACACCTTGCAGCTGCGCGTTCGACGCGATCATGTGATGTACGACAAATGGGAGCGCCAGGGCTTCATCCATACGACCGAAGGCAACGTAGTGCATTACGGCTTCATCGAGCAGTTCATCACGAAGCTGGGCGAACGGTTCAACATCCGGGAAATCGCCTATGACCGATGGAACGCCACCATGATGGTGCAGACTCTGGAGGACGACGGCTTCAATATGGTGCCGTTTGGACAGGGCTTCCGGGATATGAGCCCGCCGACCAAGGAACTGATGCGCATCGTTCTGGAGCGGAAGCTGAATCACGGCGGACACCCGGTGCTCCGGTGGAATATGGACAACGCCTTCGTGCGCACCGACCCCGCCGGGAACCTGAAAATCGACAAGGAAAAATCCACGGAGAAGGTGGACGGCGCGGTTGCACTGGTCATGGCGCTGGACAGGGCCATGAAGAACCAGGGCAGCGAATCTGTCTACGATACCCGTGGACTTTTGATTATCTGACGGAGGTGCAAAATGCCCCAAAAGCCAAGAAGACCCTGCCGCTATCCCGGATGTCCGGGCTTCTGCGAGCAGGGTCAGGTGTTCTGTAAGGATCATATGGAATGGAGCAGCGACAGGCTGCGCGGCGGAGCGGATGCCCGTGGGTACGACAGCCGCTGGCGTAAGGCCCGCGCTCTCTTCCTGAAACAGCATCCGCTGTGTGCCTTCTGCCAGGCGGAGGGCAAGGTCGTGCCCGCAACAGTGGTGGATCACATTATTCCGCACCGAGGTGACCAGCGGCTGTTCTGGGATCAGACGAACTGGGAACCGCTCTGCAAGGGATGCCATGACAAGAAAACGGGCTCCGGCCTATAAGATTGGAGGACAACATGAAGAATCCATTTTCCGGTCTCTTCCGTGCGCGGGACAAGCCCCAGGATAGCGTCAGCGCTGCTCCTACCTTCTACTTCGGCACCAGCGGTTCCGGCAAGGCAGTTAATGCCCAGACAGCAATCCAGCTTTCCACGGTGTACGCCTGCGTCCGGGTAATATCTGAAACGGTCGCCAGCCTGCCGCTTGGTGTATATGAAGCCAAGGAAGACGGCAACCGCAAGGCGACGGAGCATCCGCTGTATCGCTTGATCCATGACGAGCCGAACAGCGAAATGACGTCCTTTGTGCTGCGAGAGGTCATGCTGGCGCACCTGCTCCTGTGGGGCAACAGCTACTGCCAGATCATCCGCACAGGCCGGAACAAGATCACTGGTCTATACCCTCTGCTGCCGGACAAGATGACCGTGGATCGGGACAAGAACGGCATCCTGACCTACACCTATATGACCAATACCGGCCAGACGGTGGTGCTGTCTCCTGAGGATGTGCTTCATATCCCCGGACTCGGCTTTGACGGTGTCATGGGCTACAGCCCCATTGCGCTGGAGAAGAATGCTATCGGCCTGGGCATCGCTTCCGAAGAATACGGCAGCAAGTTTTTCTCCAACGGCGCACGCCCTTCCGGTATCCTGACACACCCGAACACCGTAAAAAACCCAAAAGCACTGCGAGAAAGCTGGAACGCAGCCTACGGCGGATCATCCAACGCGAATCGGGTGGCCATTCTGGAAGAAGGCATGAAGTTTGAGCCCATGGCCGTGCCCAACAATGAAGCGCAGTTCCTGGAAACCCGAAAGTTTCAGGTGGATGAAATCTGCCGGATCTTCCGGGTACCGCCCCATCTGGTCGGCGATCTGGAGCATGCCACGTTCTCAAATATCGAACACATGAGCATTGACTTCGCCGTTCACACCATTCGCCCCTGGCTTGTCCGCATTGAACAGGCTATGAATCGCGCCCTTTTCACCGATCAGGAGAAGGGGCGCTTTTATGTGCAGTTCAACATCGACGGCCTGATGCGCGGCGACTACAAGAGCCGGATGGAAGGCTATGCTATTGCCCGCCAGAACGGTTGGATGTCCGCTAACGATATCCGGGCGCTAGAAAACCAGAATCCCATCCCGGCGGATCAGGGCGGCGACGCCTATCTCGTCAACGGCAACATGATCCCCATTACCACTGCCATGCAGCAGCAGACCGACGATGCCAACAGGCAGACTCAGCCTGAAAGAAGGGAGCGGATGCAGCCTTGATTGTTCCAAGCCTGATCGTCATTGCCGCGCTCATTTTACTCAGCATCCTACTGATGATTGCCATCGGCTGGACGCATCGACATTAAGGAGGAATTCGCTATGCGACATTTCTGGAACTGGGTCAAAAACGATGATGAGACCCGCACCCTGTACCTGGAGGGCGTGATCGCCGAAGAATCCTGGTTTTCCGATGATATTACGCCTGCCATGTTCAAGGAGGAGCTTTTCTCCGGAAACGGCCCCATTACCCTGCACATCAACAGCCCTGGCGGTGACTGCATCGCGGCCAGTCAGATCTACACCATGCTCATGGACTATCCCGGCGATGTCACTGTGCAGATCGATGGCATGGCGGCTTCCGCTGCCAGTGTCATCGCCATGGCAGGCACCAAGGTGTGCATGAGTCCCACCAGTATGATGATGATCCATAATCCCTTCACCATGGCTATGGGTGACACCGAGGAAATGCGGAAAGCCATCCAGTTGCTGGATGAAGTGAAGGAAAGCATCATCAACGCGTACCAGATCAAAACGGGTCTCAGCCGGGAAGAGCTCTCGAAGCTCATGGACGGTGAAACCTGGATGAATGCCCTGAAGGCAAAGGAACTCGGCTTCTGCGATGAGGTACTTTATACCGGAAACCTGGATCTGCCCGACAACATGTCGGGTTTTTCTTTTGGTCGCCGGGCTGCAGCCGCCTGTCTCATGAACCGGGTGATTGCCACCCTGCCCAAGCCGGAACCGGCGCATCCGCCTGATCCGGAACCCACCCCTGAACCCGTTACCCCTGACAACCGAGTGAAAGCGGCAGACCTGATGAAAAGGCTGTCGCTTTTGAAATGAAGAAATGGAGGAAATCACTATGAATCAGATTCTTGCTCTGCGTGAAAAGCGCGCTAACCTGTGGAACCAGACCAAGGCCTTCCTGGACAGCCATCGCGGTGAAGACGGCATGGTCTCCGCTGAAGACAACGCCACCTATGAAAAGATGGAGGCCGATGTGGTTGCCCTCGGCAAAGAAATCGAGCGTCTGGAGCGTCAGGCCGCGATCGACCGTGAGATGGATCAGCCCACCGCCGCGCCTCTGGTTTCCCGTCCCACCACTGCCACTGCTCAGAAGCAGGGCCGCGCCTCCGATGAGTACCGGAATGCCTTCTGGGGCATGATCCGGAACCGCTCTGCCAGCCCTGCCGTCATGAACGCCCTGCAGATCGGCACTGATTCCGAGGGCGGCTATCTCGTGCCAGATGAGTATGAGCGCACCCTAGTGCAAGGCCTTGAGGAGGAAAACGTCCTCCGCTCCCTGTGCACTGTCATCCAGACCAGCTCCGGCGACCGGAAGATCCCGATTGTGGCTTCCCATGGTACCGCTTCCTGGGTGGATGAGGAAGGCGCTATCCCTGAGAGCGACGATGTCTTCGGTCAGATTTCCATCGGCGCTCACAAGGTAGCCACCATGATCAAGGTGTCCGACGAGCTCCTGCAGGACAGCGTTTTTGACATCGAAAACTATATCTCCGCTGAGTTCGCCCGTCGCATTGGCGCTGCTGAGGAGGAAGCCTTCATCACCGGTGATGGCTCCGGCAAGCCCACTGGCCTGCTTCATGCCACCCTTGGCGCTGGCACTGGCGTGACTACCGCCGGTAACGCGGTCACTGCTGATGAGGTCATCGACCTGGTGCATTCCATCAAGAGCGTTTACCGCAAGAAGGCGGTCTTCCTGATGAACGACAGCACCATCAAGGCGATCCGTAAGCTCAAGAGCATCGAGGGCCAGTATCTCTGGCAGCCCGGCCTCAAGGAAGGCCAGCCTGATACGCTCCTGAACTACAGGATCGTGACCTCTCCCTATATGCCTGAAGTGGCTGCGGGCAACAAGGTGATCCTGTTCGGCGATTTCAAGTCCTACTGGATCGCTGATCGTCAGGGCCGTTCCTTCCAGCGCCTGAATGAGCTTTTCGCCGTCACCGGACAGGTCGGCTTCCGCGCCACCCAGCGTGTTGACGGTCGCCTGGTGCTGCCCGAAGCCATGAAGTGCCTGGCTGTGAAGGGTGCCTGATCCTGACCGACTATGGGAGCCATCCTTCGCGGGTGGCTCCCTTTCCAGAAGGAAGTGAAAACAGATGAGCAATACCAAAAACTACTTTGCCCACGGCGGCAATGAACTGGTGATCGGCGGGAAGCTGACCTTTCTGCCCGGCGCGACCGTGGAAGGCGGTGAAGGGCTGTTCGATCTGCCTGCCGGAAGCCCGGTCACGGCGCTGCCTTTTCTGGCTGACAGCGAGGCGACCACCGTAGCTGGCCTGCGGGAGGATTACAACCGCCTGCTTGCCGCGCTACGCACTGCCGGACTGATGGCTCAGGAGGCAGGTGATCCCTGATGATCGTCACGGTCGATGAGGTCAAAACCCATCTGCGCATCCAGCACGATGAGGAGGACGACTACATCGAAAGCCTGATCAAACAGGCGCAGACCGCCGCCGAGGATTACTGCCGGGTTTCCTTTGAGGAACCTGACGAGGATGGAAATGTACCGGAAGCACCGGAACCCGTCCGTCTGGCGGTCATCCTCATGACCAGCTTCTACTATGAAAACCGGGACATCCCGGACATGACCACCTACAAGGCTACCCGGATGGCCTTCGACAGTCTGCTGTATCCGTACCGCGATCCGGAAAAGATGTTCTGAGGAGGCGATGACCTGTGCGCGGTTATAAAAACTTCGACAGCGATCCGCATCCCGGAGACCTGCGTCACATGATCGAGATCGGATACACCGAGAACCAGATCAATGAAAATGGCTATCCGGAACCTACGGATGTGGTGGTATGCCGCGTATGGGCCGCTGTGACGGACGCCGGAAACCAGCACTACCGCAGCGCGGACGTCATGAACACCGAGGCTGTCATCAACTTCACCATCCGGTACCGGGAGGACATCAAGCCCGGCATGTGGGTGCGCTTTCAGGGAGATAAATGGAACATCTCCACTCTGGGCGAGTACAGCTTTAAACGCACCTATCTGGGCCTGAAGGCTTCCATCGCCAAGGGGGTGAGCGGATGAAGCAGGTCAATGCGGCGCTCAAGGATATCGGCATTCCGGTTTACGCAGGCGTTTGGCGGGCCACTTCGCCCAACCAGAATCCGCCCGTGCAGTATTGCGTCTATTCCGCGACCACCACGGAAGCCAGCCATCATGACGATCATGTGACCAGCCTGCGCACCTATGTGTACCTGAACCTGTGGAGTGACATCGACCCGACCGACATGGCGGATACGATCCGGCAGGCCATGTATGCCTACGGCTTCTTCATGGTGGAGGAATCCGACAAGGGCTACAACCAGCCCGCCTACGACACGGCCACCCGGCAGTACACGGTACAGTGGACATGGTGCTGGAGGGAGGACGTGGACTATGGCAATTGAACTGAGAGGCTTTGATGATCTCCAGAACGACATGGTCAACATGGCCTATGCGCTGGATCAGGGGCCGGGTGTGAACCGTGCCCTGAAGGCGGGCGCTGTGCCCATCGAGGAACAGATGCTTCACAATGCCAGCACCGACCCGAAGATCATCACGGATGCCCTGCACTCGTCCATCCATACGGGCAAGGTCAAACAAAAGCGCGGAGGCGGCAAGCAGATCACCATCGGTGTCCATCACTCCGAGAACGGCGCATATTACGCCAACCCTGTGGAGTTTGGGCACGGCGGGCCTGCTCCTGCTCCCGCGCATCCTTTTGTGCGGCCTGCCTTCGACACCCGGGCTGATGAGGCCTTTTCCGAAATCAAGCGCGTCCTGCGGGACGAGCTCAAGAACCGATGAATTGGAGGTAAATCATTATGGCTAATACTCCTGCGGCTTCTCCGACCGTTTCTTCTACGGTCGGCCTGAAGAACATGGTGATCGCCCCGCTGACGGTCGACACCGAGGAAACCCTGACCTATGGCGATCTGCAGCTGGTTGCTGGCGCGATTGAAGCCAGTATCACCCCTGAGAACGCCGACCCGGACATCCAGTACGCCGACGACATCGAATTCGATGTGCTGTATCCCGATCCTGAGCTCACCTTCACCACGAAGATGGCGGATATTCCGCTGGCTATCCAGGAACAGATCTTCGGCAACAAGATCGATGACAACGGTGTCCTGATCCGCTCTTCCACGGACAAGCCCCCGTACTTCGCCGTGGGCTTCAAGAGCGAAAAGTCCAACCACAAGTTCCGCTATGTGTGGCTGTACAAGGTGCGGGCCAAGCCCCTGACCGAGAACTATGCCACCAAGGAAGGCACCACCATCACCCGGCAGACGGGCGATGTGGAATGGACTGCCATCAAGCGCACCAACGACGGACGTTACCAGGCGGTCGCTGACGAGGGCGAGAACGGCTTCACGGCTGAGAAGGGCGAAACCTTCCTGCAGTCCGTGTATACGCCCGTGATCACGCCCACCCCGTAATCATCACCCCGCTGCCGCACGGCCATGACGCTGTGCGGCAGCTACTTTTGAAGTTTTGGAGGTATGAATATGATCACCTGTACGCTCGGTGAAAAGAAATACACTGTGGACTTCGTTTCCGGCAGGGCTCTGCGCGAAATGGAGCCCGCTTCCAAAATGTACGGCAGGCTGGTGCGCTTGTCCCAGGACGCGACTGAGGGCAAGGATGTCTCTCAGGAGCAGCTGACAGTGACCGATGCCCTGGACACCATGGTGAAGTGGTTCTGCATTCTGTTCAACAACCAGTTCACCCCGGATGAGGTCTATGACAACTATCCAGCAGACCGCCTGATGCATGACATTGCGCTGGCGCTGATGGCCACCCAGACCCAGACCACGGAGGTACTGGACACTTTCCCTACGATTCCGGCGGTGCAGGAAGCGGAGCAGATTCTGGCGGAGGCGGAGAATCCGGAAGTGACGATCCCGCAGGAAGCCTGACCCTGCCGGAATACATCTATACCACCTACAACGAACTGATGAAGAACGGCTGGCGGATGAAGGAAATCGACGAAATGGACATGCTGGGCTTCCTGCGTCTGCGGGCATGGGACGCCACACGGGAGCAGGAAAAGAAAAAGCCCCGGCAGCGCTTCATTGACGAAGTCTGGCCGGGCGTGAAACCGGGATGATGCAGACCGAAAAACTGGAATTTGTATCACAGAACCATCAGCAATGTTCCGGCTCCAATCAGGATACACCCTATCACTGACTTAAAAGTAAATTCTTCATGCAGAAAAACAAACGCCAGTATCAGCGTAATGACAACGGACAACTTATCAATCGGGACGACTTTTGAAGCGTCTCCCATCTGCAAGGCCTTGTAATAGCAAAGCCATGAGACACCAGTAGCAAGGCCGGACAGAATCAGGAAAATCCAGCATTTCTGGCTAATGTCTTTTATTCCGGCTTGCTGATGAGTAATAAATACCATTCCCCATGCCATGATAACAACAACCATCGTACGGATCGCAGTAGCCAGATTCGATCCGACACCTTCAATTCCTATCTTTGCCAATATTGATGTCAGTGCGGCAAAGATTGCCGAACCAAGCGCTAATAAAAGCCACATAGTGATACTCCTTCAAATCCCGAGTTATCGAGCCGAAGCTTCTAACCAGTATTCTACCATTATCCCTGAATCTCCTGCAATCAAAGAGAGGTGAACTTTTATGGCTGAAACCCTGCGCGAACTGGTGGTCGCGCTGTCGCTGGATTCCAGCAATTTCTCGCGCAATATGCGCACCATCAACCAGCAGATCAAGGAAGCCGAGTCCACCTTCCGTCTGGCCGGAGCTGGCGTACAGAACTATGAAAAGACCATCGCAGGCACAGAAGCGAAGCTGTCCATGCTGGGACAAAAGCTCACGCAGCAGCAGCGAGCCGTGGAGCAGTACAGCCGGGCACTGGTAGCGGCAAACGATAAGCTGAAGGAAAACTACGACCGCCATCAGGATTATACCCAGCGGCTTGAACAGGCAAAAGCCCGGCAGGAAGATCTGCGCTTTGAGGTGGAAGCGGCTACCGTCGCCTATGAGAATTATCGTGATTCCCTGGGTGAAACGGACTCCGCCACCATCGCCGCCAAGCAGAATCTGGAGCGGTACCAGGAAGAATACGCGGATGCCACCGCCGAGGTCACCAAGCTGGAGGGTCAGGTCAAGGCCTTGCAGAAAACCATGCAGAACAGCGCGGATGCTGTCAGCAAGGCCACCACTGACCTGAACAACGCCAAGGCTGCTGTGAAGGACACGGAAGCGGAGATCCGCAGGCTGACGGAACAGCTGTACCGAATGCAGTCCGCATGGACACAGGCAGGCGAATCCCTGACTGCTATCTCCAAGAAATGTGAGACGATCTCCAAGGCCATGACCAAGGCCGGGAAATCCCTCACGACCCACGTCACGGCTCCCATCACGGCACTTGGCACCGCCGCCATTAAAGCATCCGTCGATTATGAATATGCCTTCGCCAACGTCCGAAAGACTGTGGATGCCACCGAAGAGGAATATGACCGTCTATCTGATTCCGTCAAGCAGATGAGCACGGAGGTTGCCGCGTCCGCCGAGGATATTGCGGAAGTCATGTCCATCGCCGGACAGCTGGGCATTGAGAACGAGCATCTGGCCGAGTTCACCCGTACCATGATCGACCTGGGCAACAGCACGAACATGGTCGCTGCGGACGCCGCCAGTGAAGCCGCCCGGTTTGCCAATATCATGGGCATGAGCCAGAACGAGTTCCAGAACCTCGGCTCCACCCTGGTCGACCTGGGCAATAACTATGCCACCACCGAATCGGAGATCATGTCCATGTCCCTCCGTCTGGCTGGCGCGGGCAGGCAGGTCGGTCTTTCGGAAGCACAGATCCTGGGCTTTGCCGCCGCCCTGTCCTCTGTCGGCATCGAAAGCCAGATGGGCGGCTCCGCTTTCAGCAAGGCCCTCATCAAAATGGAGGTTGCCGCCGCAACAGGCGGTGACGCGCTGGAGGACTTTGCCCGCGTCTCCGGGATGAGCGCATCCCAGTTCAAGGATCTGTGGGAGCGGGATGCTGCTTCCGCTTTCCAGGCGTTTATCGTGGGCCTTTCCAAAATGGATGAGGAAGGCGTCAGCGCCATCAAAACCCTGGACGATATCGGCATCGCTGAGATCCGGCTCCGTGACACCCTGCTCCGTGCGACAAACGCATCGGAGCTTTTTAATAAGACGCAGGCCACTGCCAACAAGGCATGGAGCGAAAATGCCGCCCTGACCAATGAAGCCAACAAGCGGTATGCTACTACGAAATCCCGGCTGACCAACTTGAAGAACACGGCGCTCATGTTCGCCCGGCAGATCGGCGACGACCTGAATCCGACGATCCAGCAGATCATCGACAAGGCCGGGGAGCTCCTGCAGAAGTTCCTTTCACTGGACAAGACCCAGCGGGAATCCATCGTGAAATGGGCCGCGTTTGCCGCCGCTGTCGGCCCCGTCGTGCTGGTTTTGGGCAAGGTCGTAGGTGCGGTCGGTACCGTCACCGGAGCCCTTGGAAAGGCATTCACGGCCATCGGTAAATTCTCTGCTTCCGTCTCCATGGCAGGCGGCGGGATCGGAGGCTTTGTGAAGGTACTGGCTTCCTCCAAGGTGGCCATGGTCGCTCTTGCCGCTGCGCTGGTGTATGGCGCGGTGAAGCTGGTGGACGTTGCGTCCGGAGCGAAAGCCGCCCGTGAAGCGCTGGAGGGTATGGCAAAGACCGCCAAGTCCTGGAAGGAAACTGCCGCAGAAACCTTCTACGGCAGCAGCCAGGGCCTGTCCTTCTTCGGCATGAGCAAGGACGACTTCAAGCGGGCCACTGGAAACAGCCGCGAATGGCTGAATGGTCTGCTGGATGTCTGGTCGGACGGTAAGAAGGAAACCAACGAGATCGTTTTGGAATGGACGGACTCCTTCAAGAGCCTGACCGCCAGCACCCGTGAGGAGCTCACCAGTCTGAAGGAAACTGCCGACCAGGCAGGCTATTCTTCCGTTTCCGCACAGCTGCAGGCCGACATCGACACGCTGGACTCCATGGACAAGGAAATCGCCCGGCTGCTGAAAAAGAAGCAGAACAGGAAGCTGTCGGAGCGAGATAAAGTCCGCCTGCAGGAACTCATCGACACCCACGAGGCCATCGAGGTCAAATACCACCTGTCCGCCGCCGACACAGACGGCTTCGACACCATCCGGAACAAGGTGGAAGCCGAGGTAGCCCGTGCGGAAGCCCGTGGACAGGAAGTCAGCGCCACCGTGTATGAAAATGCCATGGTTGCCGCTGCCGAGGGTATGTCCGCTGTGAACAGTTCTCTGGATGAGCAGTACGACAAGGAATACGCCCTGATCCAGCTGATTGAGAACAGCGCGGAACGCCAGCAGGCACTGGATGCCCTGAATGCAAAGTACAACAGTGACCGCCGGGCCGCTGCCATGGAATACGCCCAGCTGATGGCCGATGTCGTGATGCCCGTCTGGCAGCAGGACGATATCCAGACCGCAAAAACACAGGTCGGCGACCTGATGCAGCTGCTCCGGCAGTACAGCGCGGCTTCCACCGATGCCGAGAAGAAATCCTTCCTGCCGCAGCTGAACCAGCTGACCTCCAGTATGGACGAGGGAGCGTTGACGGAATATGTCGCGCTACTGACCCAGATCCAGTCCCTGCTGGACAGCGGAATGTCGGAATCCGAGGTGCAGGCCATGTTCCCGGATATCGACTTCTCCTCCGCGCTGGAGCAACTGGCCGCGATCCAGACCTACCTGAACCAGAACAAATGGGACACCAACCTGACCAGCCTGAACGAGATGTTCGGCGAGGCTGTCGGCGAGGAAGTTCTGAAAATCACCACCGATCTGGACATGACCGGAGCGCAGGCCCGCTGGGATGAATGGGCCAGCAATCCCGGCGCGATCACCACGGATGCGGTCATTCAGGGATATACGGAAGCGGATAACGCGACCAAACAGCAGCCGCTGGTGGATGCCTTTGTGGCGAAGTACACCGAGCAGCCAGAAGGCGCGGACAAGTCTTCGCTTACGCCTGCCGGGCTGGTGGCCTATGTGCAGACCTATGCCGAAGCCACCACGGGCACTGATGTGTCCGGGCTGAATCCCACCAATGTGACCGCCATGGTCAGCGCCTACAAGGAACTGGCATCCGGCACCGACGTCACCCAGCTGAAGCCCAGCGAGATCACCGCCTATGTGTTCAAATACCTGGAGGACAACAAGGTTGATACCACCGGGCTGACGCCGGAAGCGGTGACGGCCTTCGTCATGGCCTATGAGGAGGTCACTGGCGGCGCTTCCACCGCTGCCCTGAAGCCCTCTGATGTAGTTGGCCTGATCACCAAATACGCTGAAGCCGAAAATGTGGATGTGTCTGCGCTGACCTCCGCCCAGGTGGAAGGCATCGTGACCAAGTTCGCCGAGGCGACGGGTTGTGACAAGTCCGAGCTCCTCCGGGAGTTCACTGCCTACATCACGGAATACAAGGAAGCCGCAGGCGTGAAGAAGCCCACCCTGAACATGCAGGTGGGCCTGTCCGGGTATGATCTGCTGGCTTACCGCCGCTGGCTGCGGAACAACAAGGTCGAGGTGGAAGGCGTCGTCCGGCTGTCTGAAGTGTATGAAGACCCCAGCGGAGTGCTGGGCGAGTCCGGGGTGAAATACTGGAAGGACGGCGAAGAGATCCCTGTCACCGCTGTCACCTCCGACATGCTCCGGCCCGAGGATGTGGCCATCCTGGACAAGGACGGTACCATGCACATCCTGCTGACCACGGAGATCACCGGCGCGCCGGAAGCCATCGCGGAAATGCGGGAGCAGGTGGCCGAGGTGGATCAGCTTGGCATGACCGCAATCGGCACCGCCCTGACGGGCATCATGCCCAAATCCCTGATGGATTATATTGATGCTGCCGAACAGCGGATCAAGAATGCCAAGGGCGATCTGGATCAGTGGTACAACTTCATCTATGGCGGCAACGAAGGCATCATGCGGACGCTGAACCAGTCCATGATCAACGACTTCGATCCGGAGAATGTGGCCCAGCTGGCCACCTATGTTTCCGAGGTCGTTACCGCTATCCAAAGCGGTCAGGAGGTCGGCCAGGAGGATATCGACAACCTGAAGAAGATCCTGCAGTTCGTGCAGGACTTGGATTCCGTGGGCGTCGGTCAGAATGTGACCGAAGGCATCGCGGAAGGCATGACCGCCGCCGGATGGGATACGGACGCTGAGACACTGGCCACCAACCTGGAGACGGCCATTAACTCCGCGCTGATCATCAACAGCCCGTCTGAGCGCATGAAGCCCGCTGGCGAATACGTCGCGGCAGGCGTCGGCGCAGGCATGGGCAGCTATGACTTCTCCACGGATGCGGCAACCCTGGCGACCAATCTGGAAAGCGCCATCACCGCCGCTTTGACCGCTGAATCTCTTACCCCGTCCGGGACAGGAGCCATGGCCGGGCTGGCTGGCGCTCTGACGGCCTATGACATGAGTGGCGCTGGCACAACGGTATCTGCCAATGTGAAGAACGCTGTTTCACGCAGCCTGACCGCCACCAGCCTGAAATCCATCGGCACCAACGCCATGGCAGGCCTGAAGGCAGGCATTACCGCCGGGCGCTCCGGAGTGGTCAGCGCCATGCAGTCCGCTGCCCGCGCTGCGGTGAACGCTGCGAAGAAGGAACTGAAGATCGCTTCTCCTTCTCGGGTGTTCCGGGATGAGATCGGCTCCATGACCATGAAGGGCTTTGGAGAAGGCGTCCTGAAGGAAAGCCGAGTGCAGGCCCGCACCATCCGCAACGCCGCCCGCTTCCTGACGGGTGAAGCCAGAGAAGGCGCGATTGCCTTCGGAAACAATGACAACCGGAAAACGTACAACCAGACAAGCTCCGTCAACCTGTCCGGCAACAACTTCTATGTGCGGGATGAGCAGGATATCCGCTCCCTTGCCATTGAGATTGCCACCCTGACGAAACGCCAGCAGCGAGGTCGCGGGCTCCGAATGGCCTGATTTAACTTGACTTTCAGGGCAGACAGAGTGAGTAATACTGCTACCCCGACGGAAGGAGGAAACACCATGGGATTCATGATGCAGATCAGGCCGGAGGTGCTGAAAAAGCTCCGGGAGGATTACCCGACCGGATGCCGCGTGGAGCTTGTTCAGATGTTTGAGGAACCGCGCAAGGATATGGTTCCCGGACTGACCGGAGAGGTCATGTTCGTAGATGACGCAGGCGGCATTCACGTTGCCTGGTCAAACGGCTCAACCCTTGCCGCGATCCACGGCATCGACGTCATCCGCAGACTCGACTGATCACAATCAACCGCCAAAGGGCCACCCGTCAAAAGGTGGCCTTTTGACGTCTTTGGAGGAATTCTCATGCAGGACTATTTTTTCTGGAGCGGAGTGGACTGCCGCACGTACGGCATCCATGTGACGGAGCAGCCGCCCATCACCATTCCGCTGGAGCGCAGCACACAGACCAATGTGCCCGGCAGGCCCGGGAGCCTGACGCAACTGGAAGGTGAAGACGTCTATGACGATATGATCCTGACTGCCACTTGCTTTATCTCCGATCCGGCGCAGATCCCGGCTATTGCCGCCTGGCTGAAGGGCAGCGGCACAGTGACCTTTGCCAACCGGACTGGCGGCTACTACAAAGCGCGGATCGCCAACCAGATCCCTTTTGAAAAGGTACTCAGGGGCAATCCGCACTGTACCTTTGCGGTGAACTTCCGTTGTTATCCATTTTTCTATGCCGATGCCGCAGCAGACATCACGGTCACCACATCCGGGACGATCATCACGAATCCGGGTAGTGCGTATTCTGAGCCGATCCTGACAGTCACAGGCTCCGGAAACATCACGCTCATGGTGGGCATGTCCATCGTGGAACTGGAGAATATCTCCGGGAGCATCGTCATTGATTCCGTGCTGCAGGAAGCCTACCAGGGTACCACCCTGATGAACGATCGCATGAACGGTGAGTTCCCGAGGCTGAAGCCTGGTGCGAATGCCATATCGTGGACAGGAACTGTGACGAAAGTAGTTATCAAACCTAATTGGCGCTATCTGTAGCCAGTTTTGCCATCAGAACTGAACGCCGATTTCATTTGACTTCCAGGCGTTTTTGCGCTACAATTCCATATGTGATAGTTTATCCATTTTTGCGGCTGATACGACGAAACCGACGCTACCTGACCGACCAAATACACATTCTTTTCCCGGAGGATGCTTGACATGACCACCATCCGCGCTACAATTTTGGCAGGCAGGCAGGCAGGCAGGCAGGCAGGCAGGCAGGCAGGCAGGCAGGCAAGGGAAAGTCTGCCCTTTTCGCGTACTCTGAAACCGTATACTCTTCGCGCCGTTTGCGGGATTGACCCGTGAGCGGCGCTTTTGCGTGGGTGAAAGGAACGACAAATCAAAACGAGGTGTGGGATATGAAGAAGCTGTGGATCGCCCTGATCCTGGCGCTCACGCTGTGCCTGCTTTGTGGCGCGGCACTGGCGGATACTGTCTATACCGTCACTTTGACAGCCAACCCGTCTGAGGGCGGTACGGTAACTGGCGCAGGCGCTTATTCAGATGGGGAGACAGTAACGATTGCTGCCTCAGCCAATGGCGGGTATCGTTTTGATCATTGGGAACGCGGAGACGGATCGTTCTTTGTTGAAACGGCGTCTTACGCTTTTGTCATTCATGATAACATATCCCTTGTGGCTGTCTTTGTAGAGGACGCCTCAAACGTGAGCAGCTATACCCTTGCAATGCCGCAAAGCGTGACCATTTCCCCGAATGCGGTAACAACAGCTTTCGCGGTGAATGTCTCTGCACTGGATCTACGACCGAATGCTTCCGGCAATACACCGGAAAGCTTTCGAGTGAAAATAAACGCAACGACGTTGGTAAGCCAGTCTGACCCGGATAAAATGATTTCATTCAAGCTGACCCCTTATGGCACCACAGTTGGTCTACAAGAAGCTATTTATCTCAGGTTTGATAGCGCACAATCAAAACCGGGCTATATCGTGATTACAGATTCACAATGGGCCGCTGCTGCGCCGGGCGTCTATACAGGATCAATGACGTATCAGCCTTACTATCAATATTCAAATGGAAATGTTGAGTGGCTTGAAACCACCAAAAGCATTCCGGTCACATTGACGATCCCGGAGCCTGCCATCACCTACACCGTGACAGTCAACAACGGCACGGGCGGCGGCAGCTATGCCCAAGGCGCAAGCGTCAAGATCACGGCAAATGCTGCGCCGGAAGGACAACAGTTCAATAAATGGACTGGTGCGGATGGCCTGACTTTTATCGATGGTAGCGCCACAACCGCCACAGCCACCTTCACCATGCCCGCAGAAGCTGTGACCTTGACGGCAACGTATTCGGAAACAGGTATTATCCCCGGTGAGTATGCGCTGACACTGGACCCGAACTATGAAAATAAGCCGGTCGATTACATAACCGGCATTTCCTCCTATACCCTTCCTTCGCTTCAGCGAACTTATTATGACTTTCTGGGCTGGGCGGAATCTTCGGACGGGGCTGTCCGGTACCATGCGGGCGAAACGGTCACGTTGGAAGGCAATCTGACGCTTTTTGCGAAATGGGAGGGGAACAATATCCCGCCCAGCTATTCTCTTTCGCCCACGGAATACACCCTCAGCGGCAGCGGCTATACGGACATCCCCTGCACGCTGACGTCAATCGAGGCAGGGTGGATCAGCGAGATTTCAGGAGGTCGTCTCGTAGAAGCAATTGCAGAAGTTATCGGTTTCTATATGAATGGCGGAACGATGACCGACGGCAGCGGGCACAGCATCCCGTTCCTGGTGGATAATCCGTGGCACACAACGGGACCGCAGCAGAGGGCGCTTCAACAGCGAGAGTTCAATATGGATCAGCAAGGCGTTACTGTCGGCATGGCGATCTACATCGACCCCGATGTTTTCAGTCAGGCTGCGCCGGGAACCTACACGGGCACATTCACCTATGACAGTTATTGGAGAAGCTATAGTGCAAATACTGGTGAGGTTGCCGGTGAATCCGGCTCCATCGCCCTGACGCTGGTGGTGCCGGAGCAGACTTACGCTATCGCCGACGACGGCGCTGCGCAAGCCTATACCTATGACGACAGCTTCAATCAGGTCTTTCCCACAGGGGCGGCAGCGGGCACGGAACTGTCCCTCTGGATCAGGGAGGACGCCATGCCGGACGCGGGCAAATACTTCACTGGGGAATTTACCCTGGACGGTGTCAGCTTGGGCAGCGTCACGGAAAACGGCTGGACACACCCTGTGGAAGGATTCATCATGCCCGCCCATGCCGTGACCATCGGTGCGGTGCAGGCACAGCGAGAAACTCTGACGCTGAACTTTACGCAGAGCGCAACGCTGAGCCTGCCCCTAGACGCCTGGATGCAGCTGCAGATGTTCGAAAGCGAGAATCCACTGATCCTCTACGATGACGCCAGCGGCATCGAAACCCTTGACGTCAATCTGGACGGCACGGGTGACCTGCTGATTACCCATCCGGATGGAACCGGCACCGACATCACCCTGACCCTGTTGCCGGACCAAACCACTTTCGGAAGCTTCGATTTTGCCTTCACAGGCGCAACGGATCGCTACGGCACAATTTCCTTCATCCTCTCCGCACCCGCCTTTGGCACGGCGGACTTCACCCTGCCCGCTGCCATTCATGCCATCGAAGACAACGCCTTTGAGGGCATCGCGGCGACGGTGGTGGGCATTCCCAGCGGCTGCGCGTCCATCGGCGATTACGCCTTCGCAAATTGCCCGAATCTGACGCAGATCCGCATCCCAGCCAGCGTGACCGCCATCGGCGCAGACATCTTCAGTGGCTGTGCTCATACGGTCTATGTCTTCGGTACAGCAGGCAGTGCAGCGGAGACGTATTGCCAGGATCCTGCTCACAATTGCGTGTTTGTGGCCGAGTAGCCGCGAAAACAATCTGTCCACTGAGCGCTTCTCTTTGCGAGAGGCGCTTTCTTTATGCCCTTCAGGAGGTGAACCCCTATATGATCTGCGTCTATCCCGCCGACTGTACCGACTTCTCCACCAACGGCAATGGCACTCTTGCCCCGCTGTCGGCAGAGGTGACGGAAACGCTGAACGGCGAATACGAACTGACGCTGGTGCATCCCATCGATGAAGCCGGGAAATGGCAGCGGCTGGTGGAGGGCTGCATCCTCCGCGCTCCGGTACCCGCCGCCATGACGCCCCGAGTCAACTTCACCGCACCGGGCGACGACAACCGGACGGAGGTATGGCGGGTGAACACGGACTTCTCCGGCGCGGAAACCCGGAAAGGCACCCTGCGCTTGCGCTCCGGGCCGGGCACCAAGTACAAGGTGCTGGCGACATATAAGAACGGCTCCTTCGTGCAGGTCATCGCCAAGACCAGCAGCAGCTGGTACGAGGTGACCGCCCCTGACGGAAAGCACGGGTACATGTCCACCACCTACCTGGTACTGGATCATACGGAAGGTTCCGCGTCCGAAGCGACCTCCTCCGTGGTGGAATCCCGGCAGCTTCGGGATCAGCCCTTCCGCATTTACCGCGTGGTGCCGGAGCTCGACAAGATCACGGTGTACGCCCGGCATGTGTTCTATGACCTGCTCGACAATATGATCAAATCCTACAAGCCCTCATCCTCTGCGGTGGGGGCTTCTGTTGTGCAGACGATCTCTTCCTCCTGCCTGTCGGAGCACGACTTCACCTTCTATTCCGACCTGGACAGCCAGGCCGAGGATGTGGAGTTCGAGAACTGCAATCCCGTGGATGCCCTGCTGGGCGAAGGCGGTGTGGTCGAAAAGTACACCGGAGAACTGACCCGTGACTGGTGGGATGTGTATGTGGTGAAGCGGGTCGGTCAGGACAGCAACGTGCAGATCCGGCAGGCCAAGAATCTACTGGGCATCAGCTACGACATTGACCTGACGGATGTGGTTACCCGCATTATGCCGACTGGTGAGGACGCGGACGGCAACGTGCTGTACCTGCCGGAGCTCTTTCTGGACAGCCCGCTCATCGGAAGCTATACCCATCCGAAATGGATTCACCTGGCCGTATCGGAAGCCAAGGAAAAGACCGACGGCGACGACAAGAAAACCAAGGAAGAGTGCTATGTGGAGATGCGCTCTCAGGCGCAGGCTCAGTTTGACACGGGCTGCGATACGCCGACCGTCACCCTGAGCGTGGACTTCATCAACTGTGCGGATACCGAGGAATACCGGGAGTACAGCTTCCTTCAGAACATCTACCTGGGCGACGCTGTCCGGGTGATCGCTCCCCGCATCGGGGTCTGGGTGTCCATGCGGATGACGCAGTATACATACGACTGTCTCACGAAGAAGTACACCCAGATGACGCTGGGCACCGTGGCGGATACGGTAGAAGGCAACGTGATCAGCGCCCGTCAGCTTCCCAGCGGCATCATCACTGGAAGCAAGCTGGCGATCAACTCCGTGGGCACCGGGCAGTTGCAGAGCGGCTCGGTTGGCTCCGTGCAGATCCAGATGGCGGCAATTGAAACCGCTCACATCCAGGACGCCGCCATCAGCAAAGCCAAAATCGGTGAAGCTGCTGTAGGGACGGCGCAGATCGAGGATGCCGCCATCGTCCGGGCGAAGATTGCCCAGGGTGCCATCGGGTCGGCCCAGATCGACGACGCTTCCATCACCCGTGCCAAGATCGGTGAAGCGGCCATCGGCGCAGCCCAGATTGAAGATGGCGTGATCACTTCCGCGAAGATCGGCGCGGGAGAAATCCAAACTGCCAACATCCATGACGCGGCGATTACCACGGCAAAGATCGTGGACGGCGCTGTCAAAAACGCGAAGATCGAAAATGGTGCGATTGACACTGCCAAGATCGCGGACGCGGCCATTACCAATGCGAAGATTGATGGAGCGGCCATCGGCACGGCAAACATTCAGGATGGTGCCATTGTGCGGGCCAAAATCCTCGATGGTGAAATTGTCACCGCGAAGATCGCCGACCTGGCCGTGACCGGAGCGAAGATCGCTGATCTCGCTGTCACGACCGCCAAGATCGCGCAGGCGGCAATCACCAACGCGCAGATTGCCAACGCCGCCGTTGACACAGCGCAGATCGCTCTTGGCGCGATTACCGCCGCCCTGATTGCCCAGGGCGCTGTGGGCACTGCCCAGATCGCGGATGCCAGCATCACGGATGCGAAGATCGTAGAGCTCACCGCCAATAAGATCAACGCGGGCACACTTTCCGTGGAGCGCCTGATCATCCGGGGAAACAACCAGTCCCTGATCTACGCCATCAACAACATGGGCCAGCTGGTGTCCGCCGAGGTAGATACCATTGACGGCTATGTGCTGACCCAAAGGACGATTACAGCGGACAAGATCGTGACGCACAGCATCACCGCCAACGAACTGGCCGCGCACACAATCACCGCAAATGAGATCCTGGCCGGGACGATCACGGGCAACGAGATCGCCGCCGCGACCATCGAGGGCAGCAACATCAAGGCTGGAACGCTGACCACCTCCCATGTGGCGGCGAACTTCGGACAGACGCTTGACCTGTCCAGCAACACAGGCATCAACCAGACCGTTCAGCAGATCTACGATGATATGGAGGATGCTATTGCAGCCGTCGGAGGCGCGGAGGTTATCGTCGGCACACAGGTTGCAGCCACCAACGCCTGGACAGGGGTGGCCAGTTTCGATGAACTGAAGGACGGACAGACCATCCTGTACTGGCTCCCGTTCGCAGGAACGTCCACGGCGGCTACGCTGAATCTGACGCTTAAGGATGGAATGCTTACCGGGCCGCAGAATGTCTACATCAACGGCACCACCCGCTGCACGACGCAGATCGCTGTCGGCAACGTGACCCAGATGACCTACCGGGTTAATACGCCCATCAACGGTTCCGGCAGCTATACGGGCTGGTGGATTACCAGGAACCAGGACACCACCACCAACTACTACGACCGGATTAACTACAAGGCTTCTGTTACGGCGGTCGGCGCGATTGCAGCCGGACGGCTGGGTGTGTTCAACAGCGCGGGCAAACTGATGCTGCTGTCTACCACGGCATTTGATGTCACCAAGCCCATTCTGTATGTCGGTACCGCCTACGCTGAGGGCAAGCTGACCCAGACCAACAACTATATCTCCTGGGGCACAGCCTTCTCGCTGGCCAATACCGTATCCGGCTTTTCCGGCACGGCGGGAGCGACGGTGTACATCAAGGGGACACTCAACGGCTCCATGCTGACGCCTGCTGCCGGGGTGCTGACAACGACGGTTCCTACCACCGAGGACGGGTACACTTACATCCTGCTCGGCTTGATGAGCACGGCAACCAGCGCCGTACTGGCTCCGGAGCATCCCATGTTCCGGTACTACAACGGCGGCTTCAAAACTGTCTCCCAGATTGCCTATGAGGCTTTTGTGGAAGCGGATGAAGCGAAGGAAGCCGTTGATAATCTGGAAATCGGCGGCAGGAACTATGTGCTGAATTCCGATACGGAATCCTCTGGCACAGCTGACCGCATCGGCAGATACGCCCTTTCGGAGCCCATGACGGCAGACGAGGAGTATACCATCTCTATGTCCCTCTCCATGGAGGATCTGAGCAGAATCACCGTGCGGACTTCGGATGGCGATCAGGTGCTGGCCACCATCCGGCTGGATGATGTCACCATGCAGACCGTGAAAGCAACCTTCACCGCCGCTTATGCCAGCGGCAAAACGCCGGACGACGATCCCAATAATGCGGACATCCTCATTTACCGGGAGCCGACTGGGGACGCTGATCCGGGCACCAGCACCATTCACTGGATCAAGCTGGAGAAAGGAAACCGGGCAACGGACTGGACTGCTGCGCCGGAGGATGGCGAGGCCAACCTCGAACTGAAGCTCTCCTCCGTTCGGGCGCAGATCAGCACGGAAGCGGACAGCATCCGGCAGGAGGTGCAGGCCACTTATGCTCTGGCCAGCGACATGTCGCAGGTGAAGACGCAGGTCGGCACCCTGTCCCAGCAGTCCGAGAGCAACTTCACCTGGGCTGTGACGAGGATCAATCAGCTGCAGGAAGACCTGACCAACGCCCATGAAGCTACCGAAGAGGAACTGGCCATCTTCCGCACCTACATGTCCTTTGATGAAAACGGGCTGGTCATCGGCAAAACGGGAAACCCGTTCACCTTCCGTGTCGTGAACGATAGGCTGGCCTTCTACATGAACGACACCGAGGTAGCGTACCTGAGCAACAACAAGCTGTACGTCACGCAGGCTGAGATCCTGTCCAAGCTCATCATCGGTCACTTTGCCTTCGAGCCGCAGACAAACGGCAATCTCTCCCTGATTTATAACGGTTAATGAGGTGATCCCATGGCATCTACAGTATCCTACAGCGCGTCCCTGTGTACGAGGCACTATAATTCATCCTCCAATGCCAAGAATGGATATGCCAGCCAGGAGTTTTATGATTCCAGCTACAACAATGTTGGTATTATCAGTTTCGTCGGCATGAACCTTGCCAACAAGGTGATCACCAGCATCTGGCTGGATATCGATGCTTCAAAAGCAGGTTATGGCGCGGGAAGCACAAAGACCGTTTTCATGCGGAAAGCCAACTACCAGAATGGCATCGCCTCCGGCATTGCGGGTTGGCAGTACACCGGAGATGAGCTTGGCACCTTCGACGGTTCCTTCTACGGGAACTACACCAGCTATTACATCACCGGGTCGCTGTTCAATGCCATGGCGGGATATATTGCTGCGGGCAACAACAGCTTTACGATTTATAATCCGTATCCCAGCGCGTCGTCCCAGGGATATTCCTACAATTATCTTCAGTGGTCAAGCGTGATCATCACGATCACCTATGAGGAAGCTGTGTCCCAGCCGACTGTATCTTCCTCTTCCGTGAACCTGGGCAGCGCCGTGACGATCTACACCAACCGGCAGAGTACCGCGACGACGCACACTTTGCTCTACAGCTTCGGCAGCACCAGCGGCACCATCGCCAGCAATGTCGGCGCGTCAGTCAGCTGGACGCCGCCTTTGTCACTGGCCAGTCAGATCCCAAGCGCCACCAGCGGCATCTGTACAATCACCTGCCAGAGTTATAACGGCGGGACACTGACGGGTACCCGAACGTGTACGGTGACGCTGAATGTGCCGAGTACGGTTGTGCCGAGCATTTCTTCGGTCACAGTCGAGGATACCAATACAACGGTCGTGTCCAGGATCGCCGCCTTCGTCAAGGGGCTGAGCACATTGTCCGTTGCCATCACAGCGGCTGGTGTGTACGGAAGCACGATCTCTTCCTACCGCACATCGCTGGATGGTGTGAATTATACGGCGGCATCCTTCACCGCAACTAAGAAGCTGTCTGCAGCTGGAGATATGACGATGACGGTTACGGTTACAGACAGCCGTGGTCGGGCGGGAAACTACACGACCACCTTCAATGTGCTGGACTATTCGCCGCCTTCCATCACAGCCTTCTCCGCAGAACGCTGCAATTCTGACGGATCGGCGGCACAGCTGGACGGCACGAAGGCCCGGTACTCCTTTGCAGGAAAGGTCACCGCTCTGAATAACAAGAACGGCCTGTCCTGCGTGGTGTACTACAAGCTGAAGACCGCCACAGCCTGGACAACGGCGGAGCAGATGGCCATCACCAGCTATACGCTGAGCGCCACCAACAAGCTCCTTTCCCAGACCTTTGACGCGCTGTACAGCTATGACCTGAAGGTGCGGCTGACCGACTATTTCTACTATGTGGAACAGGCGGTCAGCATCGGCACCAAGGGTGTCATTCTGGACTTTATGGCGGACGGCACTGGAATCGGCATTGGGAAGGTGGCAGAAACCTCCGGATACATCGACTGCGGCTGGCCGCTGAAACTGAGTTCCGCGCTGGCGGTTGCCTACGGCGGCACGGGAGCCACATCGGCGGCGAGCGCCATAGCCAACCTGGGCGGTGTGAAGAAAACCGGGGACACGATGACGGGCAACCTGAACATTTCCGGCTATCTGTATCCGTCTCTGCTCCTGCTTCCAACCTACAACGACACCACCAACCGGACGGTGTTTGAGGGCAGCTACGCTGGCGCTTCCTCCTTTGCCGCGTGGGAGGACAGCACGGGCAACAACCGCCGGATGCTGGAGGTTCGCACGAAGGCTTATCAGAACAGTCTCGACTGGGCTGTGCTTCTGCGTGTCTGTGACGCAGGCACATGGGCAAACTACCGTGTGTTCCATTCTGGCATGCCCTCCGGCGTGCCTGTCGCCAACGGCGGCACAGGGGCCACCACCGCCGCAAACGCCCGGAGTAATCTGGGCACAAATAACGCAGGCAACATCACCACGGGCACACTGGCCATGGCGCGTTTGCCATTCAAGGTTGCTTACGGCTCCGGTACCGTCGCAGGCAATAGTGCTCTCAGCATCAACTACAGCGGAGCGGGCTTCACCTCCGTGCCCTGTGTGGTAGCCAGCTATTCCACGACGGGCTCCAACTGGTCAGGCGACAACGGTGCTCTGAAGATCTATGCCAAATCCGCTACCGGAGCGACGATCATCGTCGGCGGCAACTTTAATACGGCGAGGAATATCGACTGGATCGCGATTGGGGTGTAACCATGAGCTTTTTTCACTCCCGGGATCAGCCCGCTTCCAATTCGGAGGCGGGTTTTTCTATATCAAAATGAAATGGAGGAAACAGCAATGCGGAACTTTTCTATTGACCTGATCTGGGCGAAGATCCAGATCGCCATCACGGCCATCGGGGGATGGCTCGGATACTTCCTTGGCGGCATCGACGGTCTGATGATTGCCCTCATGATCTTCATGGCGCTGGATTACGTGACCGGGGTCATGTGCGCAATCATCGACAAGAAGCTGTCTTCTGCCGTGGGCTTCAAGGGCGTCTGCAAAAAGGTGCTCATCCTGTTCATGGTGGGCATTGCGAACATCGTCGATCTGCATGTGATCGGCTCCGGCAGCGCGCTTCGAGGCGCGGTGATTGCCTTCTACCTCTCCAATGAGGGACTTAGTCTGCTGGAGAACGCGGCTTACATCGGCCTGCCTATCCCGGACAAGCTGAAGGCCGTTCTGGAGCAGCTGCACAACCGGGATGAGAAGGAAGGCAAAGACGACCAGGGCGACGGCGAATAACCGCCGCCCTTTTCCCATTTGGAGGTGACGAAAATGTCTGAAAGAATCAATACGCCGTTCACCAATGAGCACTTTGCCGACTGGTGCCAGAAGATGGTCGGCCAGCCTTATTGGTACGGCACCTGCGTCTACAAAGCCACCAACAGTCTGCTGTCCCGGAAGAGCAACCAGTATCCGTCTTCTTATGCTTCCAGCCGCATGTCCCGTTACAAACAGGACATTGCCAACAAGGCTGTCGTGTCCGACTGCATTGGCGGCTGCAAGGGCTATGCCTGGACAAACGGCGGTCAGGGGGTACTGGAAGCCATCGGGACGGATAAAACCATCACCAGCAAATATGGTTCCAACGGGTGTCCGGACAAAGGCGCGAACAGCATGTTCTCCTGGGCAAAAAAGAAAGGCATGGACTGGGGCTCCATCGACACCCTGCCGGAGATCCCTGGTCTGGCGTTGTACAAGGACGGTCATGCCGGGTACTACATCGGCAATGGCTATGCCGTGGAGTGGCAGGGTTTCAGCTGGGGCTGCGTGAAGACACAGGTGAAAAAGCGGCCCTGGACACACTGGTACAAGCTGCCGTTTATCGACTACGGCGATACCAGCGGCGCACAGCCTGCCGTGGACGCGGTGACGGTGTATACCCTGGGTAGCAGGCTGCTGAAGAACGGTTCCGCTGGAGCGGACGTGAAAGCCCTGCAGGAACTACTAAACCAGCTGGGCGCTGCCCTTGAGGTGGACGGCCAGTTCGGCAGCAAGACGGAAGCCGCCTTGAAGGCTTTCCAGAAAAAAGCCGGAATCAAGCAGGACGGCAAGTATGGCGACCAGACCCATGCCGCCTTGATGGCCGCTGTGGCGGAGGATGACGCCGGGCAGCAGGCCATGACGGAAACACAGCCAGAACCGGAGCAGGAACAGCCCATGGCCGGGCAGACCACCATCCGGGTGCTGATCAAGTCTTCCGGCGGCAAGGTCAACATCCGCACAGGCAACGGCACCAGCTACAGCCGCATCACTGCTGTCGCGCCTGGCACAACACTGGAGTATGTGGCCAGCGCCTTCAACGGCTGGCAAGCCGTGAAGATCGGGAGCCAAGTCGGATGGGTTTCCGGGGAGTACAGTGAGATCATAAGTGAATAACTCAACTTGGGCTTTGCTTCGGCAAGGCCCTCTTTTTTTATTTTGTGAAACGTCTTGTTTTGGCATCTCCCGTGGCAACCGGATGGGAGGTGGGCAGAATGATGACAGATGCTCAGAAAAAAATGATCGCCAAGATGCGCGGTTTAGGTGCTGGATATACAGAGGTTGCAAAACAGCTCGATCTGCCTGTTGGAACCATCAAAACCTATTGTCGAAGAAACGGGCTGACTGGTGATCGACGTGATACACAACTCCAAAAGAAGTCCAGGAATACTCGGAAAAATGACTTGATAGATGTCGAAAACAGAGGTAATAGTACTGCTACGGATCAGCCGGGAAGCCTTGAAAACACTAGGGTTTTGCCGCCTAGGCCGACCTGTGAAATCACGATTTCCTTTGCCAATGATCCAGACGAAACAGCGGTGGCAGATGTGATGCGCATGCTGCAAACTGCTGATTACAGCGAGGTGATGAGTAACCATGATGAGCCCAACTCAGAAGCAGAGGATTGAAGAAATGCGTAAGAAAGGCATGGGATATGGTGCCATCGCAAAGCAGATGCAAATGCCTTTAAATACCATCAAGTCATTCTGCCGGAGAAACAACCTTGCCAGCGATATGCCGGGAATGTACCCTGCGCCAATTCCGCGAAAGAAGCGAAACAAGAACCAAAGGAAAAAGGAGCCGCCGACAATCTTGTGTGAAGTCACGGTTTCCTACAACGAAAATCCTAGCTCTTTAGCGGTTGCTGACGTCATGCAAACGCTCATGCACATTCAGGGGAGGTGATCGCCATTGAAACGGGTCATTTGCCTTTACCGTGTTTCCACGCTAGGTCAGGTGGATCACGATGATATTCCCATGCAGCGGCTGGCTTGCCATGAATATGCAGCAACCCACCCTGATTGGGAAATCGTCGATGAGATTTCCGAAAAGGGTGTTTCTGGCTACAAGGTCAGCACCAATGCCCGTGATGCTATTGTGGAAATCAAGAAGCGGGCCGTAACCCATCAGTTCGACGTTCTGCTGGTTTTCATGTTTGACCGCCTCGGGAGGCGCGAAGATGAAACACCCTTCGTTGTACAGTGGTTTGCTCAGCAAGGCATCGAAGTATGGAGCACCAGAGAGGGCGAACAGCGCTTTGATACCCATGTAGACAAACTGCTGAACTACATTCGGTTCTGGCAGGCATCTGGGGAAAGCGAGAAAACCTCCATTCGTGTGAAAACCAAGCATACGCAGATGGTGCAGGAAGGCTTGTACCGGGGCGGTCATATCCCATACGGATACAAACTGGAAGATCAGGGCCGCCTGAACAAAAAGAACAAACCGGTCAGAGACCTTGTTATCGACGAAGAGGAAGCGACAATCGTCCGGCAGATCTTCCACCTGCTTGTAGACGAGGGTTACGGTACGAATCGCGTTGCACAGTACCTCAATGCTCGCGGCATAAAAACAAAGCGCGGAACAAGCCTCTGGCGCGGCACCTCTGTCCGAGCCCTGATTGACAACCCCATGTACATTGGCATTTACCACATGCAGGGTGTCCAATCCGAGCCGTTCGATCACCTGAAAATCATTGACGAGTCTCTTTTTGAGCGCTGTCAGCAAACGGTTAAGGGCCGATCCACAAAGAACTTCGGCAGAGAGACGCCGGTGCCTCTTCGGACAAGCAGCCGGTGCCTGTTAACTGGCATCCTGTACTGCGCAGACTGCGGCAGCAGAATGACCTTCGCTCACAATGAAACGAAGCGGAAAATGGCCGATGGGACGATTAAGGTTTACGAGCGGGACATGTACCGGTGCTACCGAAAAATCTCCTCCAAATTCACCTGCGCCGGACAGACCTCATATGATATGAAGCTGATCGATCCTGCGGTGGAAGCCGAAGTGAGAAAATTCCTTGTCCAGCTTGGAGACAGACCGAGAGAAGAACTGATGGAGATTGCCTCAGCCCGGAATGTGGAAGCCTACCAGATCGCCATGCAACAGGCTGAAAAAGATTTGGAAAACGCGCAAAGGCAGGTAACGGCACTCGAGGAAGAAGCGGTCAAAGCCCTTACGGGTGAAAGTCAGCTGGATCTTTCCATCGTCAACAGCATGCTGGTAAAGCACCGGGCCAGAATGGATGCTGCAGAACAGGCGCTGACAACAGCGAGAGCCAAGCTCGAGGCAGAGACCCAGAACGCAAAGGAAACCAAAGCGCAGATCGACGAGCTGCTTTCCTGGGCCGAATGCTTCGACAAAGCCAACACAGAAACCAAGCATATGATCATGGCTCGCCTGATTGAGCGGGTTGACCTGGGCGACGGTTACAAGGTGCATATCAAGTTCAAGATTTCTAAAGCCCAGTTTGAAGGGGCTCACGAGTAAAAAAAGAGAATCGCATTCCGGCGGGAAAACTCGCCGGGTTTTTTTTTTGCTTTTCACTCGGAGAAGTGTGCCTGTCTGGCAATCCGTTCACACCTAATCCAGCAAACCGTCAACATCTACAACCAGCAAGCCGTTCACATCTAACCGGCAATCCGTTCACACCTAATAAGGTATATCGGTTGAACACCCTCGTCGTTCACACCGACAAGAATAAGTTTCAAAAATGAATACCCCCGTCACTATTGGACGGGGGAGAAAAAAGAAGAAAGCCCTTGATTTACAAGGACTTTCTTGGGTTGGTGGTCGCAACAGGACTCGAACCTGTGACCCCATCGATGTGAACGATGTGCTCTACCAACTGAGCCATGCGACCTTATCTATCCATCCGACTTTCCGGAAAAGGTACCAGTAGGTACTACCAACTGAGCCAACAGACCACATGCACCAGACGTTTCATCCGGCGACAGGAAATAGTATACCATACCTTTGCCCCACTGTCAAGGGGTGTTGGGCAAGTTTTTGATTTTTTCCGCGGCGCAATGTCTGTTCTCGCCACGGGAAAGCGCGCGGCAGTAAGCCCGGGCGGCGCGTGCTGCTGGTAGAGGACAATCAGCTCAATGCCGAAATTGCCGCGGAGCTGCTGAAAATGAGCGGGCTGACGGTCGATTGCGCATGGGACGGCATTGAGGCGGTGGATTGTCTGGCTAACTGCCCCGACGGATATTACGACATGGTGTTCATGGACATTCAGATGCCGCGGATGAATGGCTACGACGCAACCCGTGCCATCCGCAGCAGCGCGCGCAATTACTGCAAGCGTGTGCCGATTGTCGCCATGACCGCCAGCGCCTTTGCCGAGGATGTGCAGGCCGCCAAGACGGTCGGCATGAATGAGCACATCGCCAAGCCGCTGGAGCTGGCGACGCTGGCTGCTGTCCTCAAGCGGTATCTGGGCGGCGGCGATGCCTGATGCCTTTCCTCCACTCACGCTCCATTGACTGGTCGGCGCTGACGGCGGTGTGAACGATACGGAAGGATACAGCGGCGCTGGCAGAAGGGGGAAGGAATGCCCTTTCCCGAATCCAGTCTGCATTCCATACGTCTGTTTCTCACACGCATGGATGTTTTGTTTCAGTGGTTTCGCCTCTGCGGACGCGACAAGGGGGGCTTTCCAATTGTCACCTTGACCCTTTCGGCATCGTCATCCCTTCCACACATTTCAAAAGCATAATTGTAAATTCACCCAATCATCACGCAAAAGAATGCGCGAACGATTGACATTTTCCGCCCAAATCGGTACAATGAAACTGGGGAGTTCTGCCCCGGCTTTTTTGATGGACAAACGCAATTTGCAACCGAAATACATGCCGGAAATAGTCTTACTTTCAGGAGGAACGGGCTCATGACCAAATCTACCACACGCCGATTCCTGTGCTGCCTGCTGGCGCTCTGCTGTCTGCTGGGCAGCCTGACCGCCTTCTCGCTGGCGGCGGGGACAAGCTATCCTTACAGCGCGTCCGTGAATGCGGATACCAACCTGCGCCGCAGCCCTTCGTCGGCGGAGAGCAACATCATCGCCCGTATCCCGAAGGGAACGATTCTGACCGTCACGGGCGCAAGCGGCAATTTCCTCTGCGTCACCTATGACGGGCAAGTCGGCTATATCTTCAAGCAATACGCCGAGCAGGTGACGACAAACACGTCCGAATCCGGCAGCGTCGCGTATGGCTTCCCGTACTACACGACGACGAAATCCTCCGTCAATCTGCGCACGACCCGCTCCACCACCAGCGCGCGCATGACCACCATCCCCAAGGGCGCGACCGTCATCATCCACGGCGTCAGCGGCGATTGGGCGCAGGTGACGTATCAGGAGAAAACGGGCTACTGCATGACGGCGTATTTGAAGCTGCTGACAGTGGTGGAACCAACCGCCGCCCCGACGGCTGTGCCGACCAGCGCGCCTATCTTAGAAGACAGCACCTACAAAGTGCTGCAAAACGGCTCGACGGGCAATCAGGTGCTTGCGCTCCAGCAGGCGCTGGCGGAACTGGGCTACCTGACCAGCACGCCCGACGGCACTTACAATACCACCACCACGCAGGCGGTCATCGCTTTGCAGAAGATGAACAGCCTGCCCATGAACGGCATTGCGGACGCGAATCTGCAAGCGCTGATTTTCCATGGTCAGCCCAAGAATTCCTCCGGCACGAAGGTTTCCATCAAGACGCTTCCCGCCCTCTCCGGCATCACCATCCGCCTGCATGACCAGGGCGTGCTCGTCTCTACCGTGCAGACGCGGCTGACCCAGTTGGGCTACTATGACGGCGAAATCAGCGGCGTGTACGATGTAGCGACGCAAACTGCGGTCAAGGCATTCCAGAAAGCAAACGGCTTAAAGGCCGACGGTGCGTGCGGCACGGCGACGCAGGAAAAGCTGATGAGCGCTGCCGCTGCCCCCGGTACGCTGCCGACCATGGAAGTGACTGTGACCGCAACCCCTGCGCCGACCGACCTGCCCCCGCTGACCACGCCCGCCGCAACCGTCCGCAAGGGTTCGACCGGCAATGACGCACGCCTTGTGCAGCAGCGGCTGATTGATTTAGGCTATCTCTCCGGCGTCGCGGACAGCATTTTCGGCACGGCGAGCGTGAACGCGCTGAAGGAGTTCCAAGCCAAGAACGGTTTGAGCGCCGATGGCATTGCAGGTGCAAGCACTTATCAGGTGCTGTTCAGCTATCTGGCGATTTCGGCGGATTACATCGTTACCCCCGCGCCAACCGCCACCCCGCTGGCGACAGCGACTCCGACCCCCGCGCCCATCACGAAGGACAACGTCGTTACCATCCGCCAAGGCACGAGCGGCAACGCGGTGCTGCGTTTGCAGGAGCGGCTGACGGCGCTGGGCTACTACAATTCCCGCCGCGACGGGGTCTGCATGGAGGACGACGCAGCGGCTATCCGCGCTTTCCAGCGTATGAACGGGCTGTCGGTGGACGGCGTAGCGGGCTATGACACGCAGGTGCTGCTCTACTCCGCAACCGCAATCGGCAGCGACGGCATCATGGCGGGCGCATCGGTGGATGTGAGCGTCACCCTCCGCCGCGGCATGACGGGCGAAGCCGTCCGCGCGCTCCAGCAGCGGCTGATTACCCTCGGCTACCTCTCCGGCACGGCAGACGGCATTTACGGCACAGCGACCGCCGAAGCCGTCTACAACTTCCAGAAGCGAAATGGACTCACCCGCGACGGCGTGGCGGGCAACAAAACGCTGATTGCCCTCTACTCCGCCTCTGCCGCCACCCCGACCCCCGCGCCGACGATTGCGCCTGTGAATACGCCCTCCGCCGCATCGGTGATTGCCAGTGCCTCCGCGCTCCACCGGGGCGACAACGGCACGGCGGTCAAGGCAATGCAGCAGCGGCTGATTGACCTCGGCTACCTCGCGTCGGGTTCTGCGGACGGCATCTTCGGCGTCAAAACGTATCAGGCGCTGCGTGACTTCCAGCTGGCGAACGCCCTGTATGTGGACGGCGTTGCGGGCAAGAACACAATTGCGTCGCTCAACAGCAGCAGCGCCACCGGCAAGAACACCGTGCGCCCGAACACCACCGCAACCCCCACACCGAACATCTCTAACGACATTGGCACAACCACGAAGGTCAGCGCGGAGAACGTCGTCTACGAATACTGGTACTCGACGGTGCGCAGCGCCTGCCGCCAGTACCCCTACGCGACGGTCTACGACTACTCCACGGGCATCTCGTGGCAAGTTCACATGTTCTCCTACGGCAAGCACGCCGAAGCCGAACCGCTGACCGCGGCAGACACGGCGAAGCTGGAGCAGGCATTCGGCGGCAACACATGGACGCCCAAAGCTGTCTGGGTCATCTTCGCTGACGGCACGGTTCGTATGGCGACGACCCACTCCATGCCGCACGAGGTGCAGCACATCACGGACAACAACTTCCCCGGTCACCTGTGCATCCACTTCCCGCGCACGCAGGCGCAGGTAACGGCGATCGGCCCCTACGCCATGAGCCACCAGCAGACGGTGGAAAAGGGCTGGGCGGAAACACAGGCGATGATTGCGAACTAATTTGGATATATAAAATGCCGCCGGAAGGATGGGGAATGTCCTTCCGGCGGCGAAATTTTGCGTTAAACCGCGTTTTTTCTTGACACCACCCATGACACCAGCTATAATAAAAGCGGAAGGGATGATTTGATGTCGAAGTGGGAAAAACTATTGCAACGAATCTTGTCCTTATCAAAGGACTTGCGATTCGATGAACTGCATAAAGTATTAGAGGACTACGGCTACCAAATGTTTTCCCCTCGCAGCGGCAGTAGTCACTATACCTTCCGCAAGCCCGGCTGCCAGCCAATCACCATTCCTAAGCATGAGCCCATTAAGAAAGTATATGTCGAACTGGTTCGCAATATTGTTGAAAGTGAGGCGAATCGTCATGAAAACGCTTGAACAGTATATGGCCTTGCCCTATCCTTTGGAAATCATCCCTGATTCTGATGAAGGCGGCTTTGTTGGCAGCTACCCTGACTTGCCGGGATGCCTGACCTGCGGCGAAACGATGGAGGATGTCGTTCGGAACGCAGAGGATGCGAAGCGCGCATGGTTGACGGCAGCATTGGAAGAGGGGCTTGTTATCCATGAGCCGAATCTGCCAACCGCTTACTCTGGTCAATTCAAGCTCCGCATTCCCAAATCGCTGCACCGTTCTTTGGCAGAGCACTCTCGCAGTGAAGGAATTAGCATGAATCAATACTGCTTGTACCTGTTAGCAAAAAACGATGCGCTGTATGGCGCATAATGCACATCACCCACATAGGATCGCCGCCGGAAGGACATTTTGCATCCTTCCGGCGGCGACTTTCTATGCTATTCCACTTCCTCCGCGCCCCACATCTCCGGCACTTTCGGACACCCCTGCCGTTTCTTCGCGGCGCGCGCTTCGACGTAACAGCCGCAGAGCGCACACGTTCCGCTGTGCAGGTCATCGCAGGTGCGGCAGATGTTCAGGCGCGCGGTGTAGGTCGCTTCGTCGGTCTTCTCGTCCGCCGAGAGCGAATCCACATAGTCCCGCACGAGCTTCGCCATGTCCGCCTGACCGCTTTCCAGCAGCGTGCAGCGGCAGGGCTTTCGCGCATCAGCCACGAATCGTGACCTCCACCACTGAGCAGGCAGGCAGCGTCATATTGAGACCCGTTTCGGTCACGCGGACGGCGTCGAACGGCTTCACCGTCACCTTTTCCGCGTCCTCGAACGTGTTCTTGTCATGCATATCGCCCGTCAGGATGCGCGCTGTCACGTCCTTTGCAGACGCGCCGGAGAGGTGCACCACCACATCCAGCGTATCGGTGCAGGAGGTGTTCGTCGCCGTCAGGGTGATGACACCTTCCTTCTCCGAGGCGGTCGCGGTCAGCTGCTTCACGCCGCCGCACTCGCCGCAGGTGATGGCGGACGGCAGATAGTTCGCATCGTGATGCGCCTTGTAGAGTTCGAAGACGTGGTACGTCGGCGTGCAGATCATCTTCGCGCCGTCGGTCAGGATAACCGCCTGCAGGACGTTGACCATCTGCGCGATATTCGCCATGACCACGCGGTCGCAGTGGCTGTTAAAGATATCCAGTGTCAGCGCGGCGACCATCGCGTCGCGCATGGTGTTCTGCTGATAGAGGAAGCCCGGATTCGTGCCGGGTTCGCAGTCGAACCACGTTCCCCATTCGTCGACAATCAGCCCGACGCGGTGCTCGTGGTCGTACTTGTCCATAATCGCCAGATGGCCGCGAATCAGCGTGTCCATGTAGGCGGCATTGCGCAGGGTAAGGTAGTATTCGTCCGCATCGAAATCAGTTGCGCTGCCTTTCTTGTCCCATGCATACGGCACGGTGTAGTGGTGCAGGGTAATGGCGTCGAGGTAACGCCCGGCACGCTCCATCAGCTTGTCCGTCCAGTTCCAGTCGCCAGAGCTGGGCCCGCAGGCGATGCGGTAGAGCTTATTGTCGCCATAGTTGCGGCAGAACGTCTGGTAGCGGCGGTATTCGTCGGCATAGTATTCCGGGCGCATGTTGCCGCCGCAGCCCCAGTTTTCATTGCCCACGCCGAGGTATTTGAGGTTGAACGGCTCCTTGTGCCCGTTCGCCCAGCGCTTCTGCACAACGGTGGAATCGCCCGTGGAATTCATGTATTCCACCCACTCCGCCATTTCGCGCACCGTGCCGGAGCCGACGTTCGCGTTGACGTAGGGTTCGCAGCCGATTTGGCGGCACAGTTCCATGAACTCGTGCGTGCCGAAGGAGTTGTCCTCCACTACGCCGCCCCAGTTCGTGTTCACCATGCGCTTGCGGGTTTCTTTCGGGCCGATGCCGTCCTCCCAGTGGTATTCATCCGCAAAGCAGCCGCCCGGCCAGCGCAGCACCGGCACGCCGATTTTCTTCAGCGCCTGCACCACGTCCGTGCGCATGCCATTGACGTTGGGGATGTCGGAGTTTTCGCCCACATAGATGCCGCCGTAAATGCAGCGTCCGAGGTGCTCCGAGAAATGGCCGTAGATGTTCTTGTTGATTTTCTTGCCGGATTGCCCAGCCGCGTTGATGGAAAGGATTGCCGCCATCTGCTTGTCCTCCGTCTCTTTTTTGTGCTGGTTGCGCTCATTGCGCGCATTCATAAAGTAGATATTCGCCCAATCTATCAGGATTCCTGCCGCACTTTTTCTTTTTTTACGAAATGTTTTTCGACAGTGTGATGGTCGTCACCGCGGGCGAGTTGAACAGGCGGAAGCTCATCCACCACGGGTAAATCAGCCCTTTGCCCAGTCCAGGGCTAACATACTGCCAAATTCCGCCAAAGAAGCTTAGTCCCTGCACCTGACTGTCCTCCGGAAACCAGCCCAGTTCCGGCACATACAGCGCACCCATGCCCGGAATGCGCCACTGCCCGCCGCAGTAGCCGCCCGTGACAATCAAGTCCACATTGTTCATCGCGCAGACGGCTTTCGGATCAGCGTTCTGCTTCGCGGTGGTGATGTACTCCTGCGTCAGCGGCATTCCGCTCACACAGACTTGCATGTCCTTGTTCGTCATTTCCGTCATGGCCGCCTCGATGCGGTCAAGCCTGTCCAGCTGATAGACCGCCAGCCGCTGGAGCGCCGCCTGATCAGCCGTCAGCGTCGGCAGGGCATTCAAGCCGTCCAGCTGCTTCTGGTATGCCTTGCGCGCGCTGGGGATGTTGAGTGTATACAAATCCTCCGGCACAAACCAAATGGTGGATTTTTCCCGCGTGAATGACACGGGCACATCCAGCATCGTCACGCCCGCGTCAATGAGCGCCTGCGCCCAATCCGCATAAGGCGAAAGGGAGGCGTGCGCCGTCGTTGCATAGGGAGACGGGTCGCCGCTGCCGGGCAGGAACAGCACCTTCGACCCCGCCGGAAGCTGCTCCAGGAGCGCCAGCGCCGGCGCCGCGTCGCCGTTCTCACCAATCATATTGCCTGTCATGATGACGCAGGAAACTGCGCGCGTACCAACCGCTTTGCCAATCGACGCCTGATTCAGCCCGCGGTACTCGCCGTTCAAATCCGTCAGCAGAAGAATCGACCACTGATCCAGCGAATTGGGCAAATCGGGAATGGTAACGGTCTGCCGAAGCGTCTTGACGGTATTGCTGATGGCAAAGTTCGCCACCGCACCCGCGCCAAACGTCAATAGCAGCACGACCAGCAGCGTCACGCCGATTTTGCGCCCCAGATGGGATTTTTCCTCAAAAATGTTTTCATTCCGTCTGGACAAGGGCATTCCTCTCCTTTCTGACTTTCTTGGGGAATGCGGTTACTCCGCGTCTTCCCCCGGCACATACGGCATCAGGAAGCAGTTCACATAGTACGCATATTTTCCCGACGTCGAGTTGCTCGGTTTTGCCGTCACGACCGTATAATCCACGCAGTCGCTCGCCGGAATCTCGCGTTCGTCCTCCGGCACTTCGGACAGGTTTGTCGAGGTCTTTTTGTTCGTGTTCACCTCGGCGTTCATGTCGTAGTCGTGGATGTACATCTTGACGCGGCTTGCCATATTCCCCTCCAGCGTCGTGATGCGGTACTTGCCGTCGCCCAAGTCCTTCACGTCGTACACCAGCGCAACGTGAATCGTCTTGTTGAACGAGCAGCCGTACACCAGCAGGAAGCCCGGCTGCGGCACATTCGTCGTGCGGTTCATCAGCTGATAGCCGCGCAAGAGCTTGCCGACGCTGGCCTCCTTAACGTGATGGACGCCCTCCACCTGCACGAACACGCCGTTCTCGGATTCCTTCGCGGCTTTCTTGACCGCTTCCAGTTCCTCCATCTCGACGTTCGCCTGCATCATGCACCAGGTGATATAGCCGCCGCACCAGCCGAAGCCGATGCCCTTGCCGCGCCACTCGGTGTACTTATTGACGTTTTTGAGCGTCTTGCCGTCCAGTTCCGCCCATTCGTTATAGGCAATATCCAGCACCTGCTGAATCTGCTCCGGCGGCTGCACGGGCGCTTCAGTGGAAATCGCGACCGGCGGGGGCGTCGGGGTGGCTTTGGCGGCGAGCGCCGTTGGCAGGAGCAAGGTCATCAGCAAGAGGGCACACAGCCCGCGAAGCAAGCGTTTCATCAGTGAATCCTTCCTTTCGGAGATTTCTTCAATTTAAGCATACCACGTTTTAGGAGGTTTGGAAAGGGGCAAGTGAAGTTTTTACAAATGAAAGCCGCCATTCGACTTTTGATAGCGGTCGAATGGCGGCTGATGTTCTATTCTTCTCACGGATAAACACGCGGGCACTGTATGCAGTCGTCACCAGCTGAATCGCGCGGAAGGGTCAAGGGAGGAACTCCCTTGCAGGGTGCAGG